>Ga0233414_10000078_pt1 | contig 43462 bp, 68 predicted proteins | sample Na_anoxic_10_MG_FD_189020 | JGI IMG/M metagenome (GOLD analysis project Ga0233414, IMG submission 189020) | Seawater microbial communities from Saanich Inlet, British Columbia, Canada - Na_anoxic_10_MG | ecosystem: Environmental > Aquatic > Marine > Inlet | place: Canada: British Columbia... | reverse complement strand
TTTAAATATTTTTCTAATTTAAAAACAAAATTATAAAAAGAAAATTCTTCATGCTTATTCATTAGTGCAATATAAGGATTTTTTGAAAACTAATGAACTATTATTCTTAAAATTTCTTCATAATATTCTTGATTTTCATCCTTTTCTAATATTAAATCTAACAACTCATCAATCTGCTCCTGTTTAGATAGGTCTTTTGAGACAAATAAAACTTTACCTTTTATATTTCCATCAATATCAATCTCATCACTAATCTGAAGTATCCAGGCGTCTAAGCTTTCTGCATATAATAAAACAAAATCATCCATAAAACTTATAAATTAAATGTTTAAAAATTAAAAAATGAGCCGCTAGGCAAGCTCATTGTATATGGTTTTCCCATATCTTTTGGTTTTCTTTTCTTTGTTTTTAACTTCTCTTTAGATTCTTCTTGAACTGCAGAAACTCCTGAGTCTGCCATCTCGTTATCGGTAGATGTGGTTGCTACTGCAGAAACGCCTGGGTCTGCCATCTCGTTATCGGTAGATGTGGTTGCTACTGCAGAAACTACTTCATTAATTTTTTCATAAAAATCGTCAACTATTTCATAGGCTCTTTTTGCTTTATCTCTAACAATTCCATCCATCTCATCATTATTTCTTTCTATTTCAGACAAAGAAGATTTGACTAAATCTATTAAATCATATTCATTAACATCGGGCATTAATTTTTTAGATATATTCATAACTTCTAATGCATCTAGTTCAGTAAAAGATTTCTTTTTTATTAAAAAATTCTCTAATTCACTATATAATTCACTGTTACTTTCTTCTGAGGAAATATCAGATTGAGAAGACAGATAGTCACTCCAATCTTTATCGGTCCAGAAACTCTCTTTTAAGACCTCTCTAACCATTTTTCTTATATCACTTATCATACATTATAAATATGATAAAATTATAAGAATTTTATTTATCTAATTTTTTTAATAAATTTTTATGAATTTCAAATATATCACCTTTTTTGTTTTTTATTAGCAAAAACCCCTTAGAATCTTCGTCACTAACAGCATCTAATGAAACCCAACTGTTATTTTGAAGTTTAATTATTGGAATTTTTTTACTTTTATAATTTATACAGTATTCATTTTTATACTTTACAGTAGTCCAAAAATTATCTGCCCATAAATCAACTATAACTTTATCTCCTTTTTTTATTAAACCATATTCAGCAGAAACATTTATGCAACACATATCAACAGATTCATCCATCTCTTTCATGCAGTAATCTCTCTCTTCCTTGTCTTTAAAAATAAATTTTCTTACATATTCTCCATCTCCATTAAAACAAAATCCTATATAATATTGCATTTCTTTTATGTCTGAATTTTTATTTGGCTGAGGATTAAGCCACCAATCTTTAGTAGGATTTATCATCTTTTTGTCATCATCAATTTTGACTGATGGAATTAAATCTATTGGAAAATAACTAGATACGTTTGATAAATTAATTCTAACGTTATAATTTTTAATTGTTATATATTTAGGCATTATTATGTTTTATATTTAAAAAATCAGATTAAACCTGACTTTATTGATATAAATAATAAATAAATTATTTATTATTTAAGTATATAATAGCTAAAAGTTTTCTAGCCAACTGAAAGTCCTGCAGCTTATTAATTTTTAGACCATATGTTTTAGAAATTTCACTTAAAAAAGGCATAGCTTCAGAAATTTTTAAATTTCCTATTGACATTTGTTTTTTCATACCTCAATATAATAAAAAAAAACTATATATAAAATAATATTTATAAATTATTTCTTATTTCTGCTCTTATTTCTCTTATTAAATCTTCTTTAGAATCATCATTTAAAGATTTTTTTAGAATTTCAATATTATCTACAGATATTATTTCATCAAAACCTTCTGATGTAGAAGGCGATTCATAAGATGAAAACATTCTATCAAAAGCTGATGACGGTATTGTTTTGGATTTGCCCATTCTTTTAGCAGCCTCAGCTCTTTTTTGCGCAACTTTTTTTATAGTATCTTCTCCACCTGCAAACTTAAAATCTACTGCAACTTTGTGATATTCATCTTCATTACCTTCTATTGCTTTCATTGCTCCCTTTCTAGAATTGGCACTCATATTTGTCATATCTACTACAATATCTTGTCCACTAGGGTGTGCACTTTTTAATTTGGAGCTCATTAGCTTTTGAACCTTTCCGTTTGCTTCAAAAACTTTATCAAATACAGTGTCAGACCAGGTCATCCAAGAAGGAGATTCAACTACTTCACCATACCTTTCATCTTCATCTCCTGCGCTTGCATCTTGAGGTGGCGTTGCAAACATATCATCATAAGTCCAGCCATAACTGGAGGAAACGTTATCGACAATATCATCTCTATTTATAATATAAGCTTTTGGGAAATTTGATTGTATCCATGTAGACTTTCCTACAGAAGGTGGTCCAACCAAAATTATCATTTTCCTTTTTTCCATTTTTAAATGTTTTTTCTATAAATAGGATATGTAATAAAATTAGTTATAGTTCTCAGTCTTTTTTTAGCTCTCATTCTAAATAATCTATTAACAGCTTTGCTAATATTTTCTTTTTCTTCTTTTGTTAATTTAATTCCCTTTAAATCTTCATCTATATTACTTTCTATTTTGTCAGTTTCAACTTGCATTTTTAAATTTATTTTCTTTTATTATTTTACAACCAGGATTTACTCCTAGTTTATTTTTTGTACTATGCTTTTCATACCAAACTCCCACATCACTAGTAACTAATCTAAAAAACTGTCTCATACAATCACTTTTCAGCTCTAAAGACTCATGAGGACAACTATCTGTCATCCAATATAGCTCATTAGAACTCATTTTAATGCCCTTTCCGAGCTTATCTCTCAAATGAGAACAATCCCCACCCAATCCAGGAACATCTACATGGTAGTTCCAAATTTGACATGAATCACTAATATTTGAAGCCATAAATAGTCCACTTTTTCCTCCCCACGCTCCACCATCATCTCCTCCCCAAGAATGTGTGGGAGTTTTTTCTGTATGAATACCCCCCCTTCTTTGTGGCTTCCCTTTATTTACAAAGCTTTCTGTAATTGTTAAATAACCAATCTTTCCAATTTCTGAACTGTGAATATTACAAGAATTAATAATATCTTTATAGCATCTATATTCTTTTGGTATTGAATTAATGTCTCCCATAATAAAAGGCATCATATTAATGTTAATTCCTGTATGTTTTGGAAAGTTGACTTTACCAACTTTTGAGCATTGATTATTTTTCATAAATTAATTATAATTATTTAATAAGCAAATTTAATTAAAAATTATAATATAATAAAATATATTAATGTGAAATTTTTTCTACCAACAATGATTTAGATTTTTTTAGATAATAACTTGAATAAAAATGTTTATTAGTATCTAATTTATTGTTGGAACTAAAACATATAAGATAAACTCTTTCTTTCCTATCTCTAAAAACATCAAAAGTATCTTTTTCCACTGCAACAAACCCCTTTCCTTTATGAGCCTTAAATGCAACTGTATCTCCTAATTTAAAACTATTCATATATCTAAAAGTCTTTTAGGAATTCTTAATGCGGAAGCAAGTCTTTCATGAAAATATAATATATCAATCATATCTTTATCAATCTTTTCAATCAAAAGAGTTCTCTTGATAACATTGTTTTTAAGATGAGGACGAATATAATTGTATCTTAACGATTTTATTAAGTCATTTTCTTTCATTGTAGTATATGATTTTATTTATTGCAATTTATAAATTTCTTACAAGTTCCATCAGAATAATATTCTATATACATTCCTTTATAGTATTTATCTATTTCTTGGCCTAAAAAATTTAATCTTTTTAAAATGATTACCTCAATAGAGATGTTTTCTACTGCAATAATAGGAAAAATTTTATATTTTCCATCATAATCAGTCTGAATTAGTCTATAATAAGTTATATCACTATAAGGATTTAAATCAATAAAATTATATTTTTTTTGTTCTATCGAATTTCCAATACCATCAATTTTTCCTATTAAATTAAATGAAATTGCATCAAAACTACTCTCAACACTAAAATAATCATTGTTTATCTCAGAGTAAGTTATCCACTCTAATATATTATGTTTATCATATTTTTCTCCTTTAAAATAACCTAACTCAACAGGTAGTGAAGCGCAATCTAAAGATGCAGTGCCTCCCCAATTTAAATCAAATGGGTCATTAGATGATGAGAAGTTATCAACTAATACAACATAAACATCTCCTGGATTAACGTTTAATTCAGAAACCCACTTGTCACCAGCGGCTCCTTCGGATTCATCTATTGAAACGGTGTTCAACCCTGTATCTCCGCCTCCTGCAGCCCAAGAACATCTAATGGGAGGTAGTGTGGGCGGACAGTTTGGGTTAGGTCCCCATATAGCAAAATCATAATCATTAGTAATGTTTTGAGGCGATATATTCATTGTTAAAGTTCCTGCAGTTTGTACAGTAAAAGTATACCATGAAGATTGATGTTCAAAAGACATACACCCAGCATTTCCCGCATTCATTTCCTGCAACAAACCAAATCCATTGCTATTTCCACTAAATGAATTATTATCACAAATAGCAGTCGCTAAAGAACAGTCTTGATTCCCAGTAGGCCCAGGTGAAGAGTTTGTTAAGCAACTTTCAAAATCACCAGTGTTATTGTTTGGGGATGATATTGTATAATAATAAATTACACCTGGAGCTAACCCGCCATAAGTTCCAACTAAAGGAGATGGTCCACAAACTGTATAATGAACTGTAAACGGCCCATTACAAGGTAATGAAGTTGCACTTACTAAAATTAATTCAATGTCTGCTCCTATGGTAAGGTCAGTTATTGTTATATCAAATTGAGTACCAGATGCTATAAAACTATACCATACATCAGGGTGGTTATTGGGTCCACCAGTCGTTGCACAACCAACCTCACTCGCCCAATTATCATTTGCTAAAGTCAATGTCCCATTCACACATGGGCCATTTGGCATTACTAATGGAGCCCCTAAACATTGGTCATTAGCTGGTTGTAAATATCCTATTATTGGAATAAATAATAGTAAGAGTAAAATTAATTTATTCATTGTTTTGGTTTAAAATTAACCCCTTTTTCTGTAGTAACTTTTCTTCCCAATATGTCTATTGGCTCTGTGGAGTTACTTTTTCTATTAATGTGTTCATATTGAAGTATGTTAGTTATATTAATAAGCAATAAGTTAAATCTATGAATAAAACCTGAAGAGGTGTTTATAAAATAATAATCTGTAGTACTATTAATTGGAGATATATCCCCAGTAATAACATCTTCCAACATTAAGTTAATAGTTGTATCAAATTCGGCTAAATTGACTTCTAACGTTCCTTCTCCTTTGACCCATATTGGGACACTACTAATGTCATCAAAAGTATTTATGGCATATTTCTCATCTAACTCACTATAAATTGTAGAATTAGCTGTTATAAATTTAATTGCATCATATAAAGTGTCACTACTGGTTGTTGCGTTTGGGTTTATAGCTAAAGCGATTTCATCTCCATTCAAAGTAAGTCTTATTATTTGATTTTGATTAATTGATTTTATTTCTGAATTGGCGTTAGTTAAAACATCTCTTCTACTTCTTAATCTTGGATTGTTTCTTCTAGCTTTAACCCAAAACCCTTGCCCAGATGATATTAGGGAAGTACCTCCATTTACACCTACACCATTTACATAGCTACTATATAGATTAGTGCAATTATCTAATATCCAAATTGCGTTATATGTTCTCCTTCTATTCCAACCTGGGGCGTCCCAGTCAATTGTGCCTAAAAATGGGTTTGAAATTAAATTCCAACCATTTTCATTTGAACCATTAACACCAGAGTATTGAAGTCTATAGTTGAAGTTCTCAGTCAAATCTGTGAAGCCTTTTACTTCAATAATTCTACTTTCAGTAAGTGAAATGGTTGATGAATCAAACAAATACATAGCTTGACCTCTAGGTAAGATGTCGTTTACGTTAGATGGAACTGTCCACCCAACCTCTCTGTCTAAATTAGGTATAGTCTCATCATATAAGTAAGTATTAGTCCAAAATGAAGGAAATGAAGACCCAGGAACTCCAGTATGAAAATATCCATAATCAACTAAAGGCAATTCAAATGGACCACCATACATAGCCCACCCATCACATCTTTCAAGCCACTTTTGCCATATAACCTCTGAGAGCAATTCTCCTGTAGATGTCGTTCCTAACCTGCCTTTATCAACATCATTGTTTACTAAGATTACAACACCATTAGTTAGGTCAGATTCAATATTTAACACACCTTTAATGTAAATTGTATCATATAAAGTTGTTATATTATTTATTGAGATATCTGTTACTACAGCTTGTGTATCTATTTCTAAACTATGATTTACTATTATATTATCATCATTCTGTGGAACTCCTGCATCCCACGTTGTAGGATTGGTCCAAAATCCACTATTAATTGTAGTTATCGTTGCTTGTGAAAAAGAATAGTTAAAAAAGGATAATACAAATAATAATTTTATTGTTAGTATATTTTTCAAAATTATATTTTATTTATTTTACATAAATATAATATAATTTTAATAAAAAAGCTAACTTATATCAGAAAAATTATAAATTTATCACTACAAAAACAACTTATCAAATGTAACTAAATGATTACAAATTAAGGTTTTGTGCTCAAAGTGTAATCATTTAGTTACATATGTCATGTTTATTTATACAGAAACTAACAATTCTTTTTGTAATTTCATAGCCCTCATCAATCTTGTAACTCCTATTCCACCACCAAATCTAGGAAAAAAATCAAAAGATAAATATTCATCCAACTCTTTATTAACTCTTTCTTTTCCAAATAGTTCATATAACTTTTCTTTATACCCACCATCTGATATAGTATCAAAAAAGTGCTTCATTTCATTAACATCAGTAGCTCTTTCAGCTGAGCCAATAGTTTCTTGACCAAATAATATTATATCAACCTTATTAAAAATTCCATCTCCACCATGTTTCATATTCCAAAAAGGAGAAGTTCTTTCTGGGAAATGTTCCAAAGAAACTGAAGAGCCATATTCTTCACACATAATTCCTTCATGGGTATTTTCTAATAAAGAGACATTATAATCATTACAGATAGAATCGTAATTCAACCTAGCAGGTCTATCTAAGCCTAAGCGCTCCAATAAATCGAATTCTAATTGTATTAAATCTTCCATACCTCCTTTGCATTCAAATTCAAACATAGGAAAGATAGTTTCATGCCTTCCTGGTATTGGATTAGGCTCATTCCTATAAGACGTAGAGATACAAAAAAATCCCTTTTCATCGGGATTTGATAGTAATTCATGTTCTAGCCACATTTGACCAGTTTGCGGCAAAGGCCAATCTGTGCCACTCCAATTAAACTTTCTTACAGTATAAGGGTCTTCACATGCTGCCAAAATAGAAAGTCTAGATTGAACAGGAACTTCTAAAAAACCTTTTTGCAAAAAAAATTCCCTTAGTTTCTGAACTAGGGAACTGTACTCTTTAGTGTTTATCATTTTTTTTTTAAACAACTTTATTGTTGCTTATCTAAAAGTATAAATATTATAAAAAAAATGAAATTCTAAACAATTTGTCTAAGTGGAATAAAATAATCCTCTTCTATATGAAGTGGGTTATATTTCAAAAATCTTTTATAACTTGGAACGCATTCAAGCAACAACTCTCTTTTATAAACGTTGTTCTTTTTTATGTAATGTTTATAAATACTATAACCTACTTGTTGCTCTAAGGGAATTTGTCTTTTAAAGCTATCTTTTACTCGTTGAACATAATCTTGCACAGCATTATCTGGTATATTGCCAACTTCTATTCTAAAAATTCTTCTATTACTTTGCTGGCTGGACATTAGCTTCAAGATTTATTTCGATAATTTTACCTTCAATATAAGCAATATTAGGCTCTCTTTTTTTTCTTTCTAAAAAAACTTCTAAATTTAACTTTTCTTCTTCTGATAATAAGTCAATAAATAAAACTCCATTTAAATGGTCTAGCTCATGTTGAAACACTACAGACTGAAAACCCTCCAATTCTTCACTTACTTTATTAAACTTTTCATCTAAATAAGTGACATTAATAAAGGAGTGTCTTTTAGTGTTAGAAAAAATATTAGGAATGCTTAAGCATCCATCTGGGATGACTACTGTTTCTTTTGAAAACTCTTCTATTGTTGGATTAATGAAAATTAATATTTCATCACGCTTATCATCTCTATAATTTCTAGTTGCAAAAACTCTAGCATCTATACCAATTTGAGGCGCAGCAAGACCTGCTCCATTCTCAACAAGAATCAAAGTGTCTTTTAGGTCTTTAGTGACATTTTTAGTAAATTCATTATTAATAGCTTCTTTGCAGACTTTTCTTAATATTTCGTCACCGTATTTTACTATATCTATTTTCATTATTTATATTTATAAAATTTTTTATTTTCTTCTTCCAAATATCTTTTAATTAAAATGTCAGCTTTATCCCATTTGTAAGTTGTACAAATAAACTTTTCAAATGAAGTTAAAATTATATTTTTTTCTATTAATAATATATTTTTCATTTTCTTTCTATTGCTCTATCATTATTTACTCTATTTCTTGTAAAAATAACGTCATCTTTTTTTTCTATTAATAATTTTTTGCTTTCTCTAGAAAAATTATTATTTGGTTTACCAGTTATTAATGACTCTATAAGCCCTTCACAAATGCTTTGTGCTACATTCATTGCGTCAGCAATTGAATTATATCCACCGATAATATTTTGATTCAGACCAGCACCAAAATCAATTTTTCTTTTTGGATTTAATATGTCAAAATTTCCAAATAATGTTAATTTAAATTTATTTTTACTAAATTCTTCTCTATCTTCTTCTTTGATTTTATGATTATTGATGTAATATCTTATATCACAACCTTTTGTTATTATGAAGTGAAAAAAACCAGCATTTTTGGGTAAGCCCTTAAATGATTCTTTATAATTATTTAAAGTAAAACTTTCATCTTTACATTTAGCTTCATAAAGCTGTCCTGATTTATGTATATATTCTATTTTTTGCCAATCAACTTTCATACAATCATTTCTCGCTTTCCACAATATCCAACTAGACCTATTTTATGAGAAAAATGTTTATAAAAAGAATCTAAAAATTTACTCCAAACAAACACTTCTTCTCCTAAATATTCAAAAGGAGTTTTTATATTGTTCTCTAATAAAACATTCCTTCCTATAATTTTTTTAATTATACTACAATATCCACCTTTATATTTTTCAATAAAATACGGAGGGAGATTACCATTTCTACCGTTTAAATAACTTCCATTTTTGAAAATAATAGAGTGAGTATATATTGTTCCAAGAGTTCCTTGTATATCGCCAAAACAGGCCACAACTATACCTTCAATTCCAATTAAGCCTTTAAATTTTCGTCTATCCGCAACATGCATAAATTTATCAGACAAGCAAACTGATTCACCAATTCCAAAATAATAATTCCAAGTTTTTGTGCCTATCTCATTCATTAAATCTTGCGTTTATATCCCTATACAATTCCATCCTATATGTATAATACAACAATTTAACCTCTTCTATTTCTTGCGTCAAATCAAATTGTCTAATAATCTCTTGTTTTCTTTCTTGATTATACCCTAACCCTAAAGAAAAAAGTTTATTTACATAAGATAGTTTTAAATTAAACAACCTAATATCATAAATAACTTTTTGAATAGAGCAAATAAAGTGTGGAGTTTCTTCTATTGTTTCTAAAATCAACCTTCTTCTCATTTGCCAATTGTTATTAATTTATAACTACAAAAATTATCAGAATTTTCATTTAAGACATCAACTAGTTTTTTTGCAATATTAATACTGGCAATTTCCAACACTTCACTTTGACCATCAGTTAAAAATACATGTTGCTTTTTGCCACGTGCGATAATGGTTTTTTTTATAACATATGCTTTTTTGTCTATATTTTTATCCATATTTATTTTTTATTATAAATTTCTTTTTAATATACATAATGTAAACTACAAAAAGTTTAAAAAAACTCCTTTTATTAATTTTTTTTTTATAATTTACTTTTTCAATATTATTTTCATTTATAGCACGAATCTCGTTATAAACTGATTTAGAGTATAGTTTATTTTTAATCACTTTTTATTTGTTTTTTTATTTAAAAACAAAATTTTCTTACTTTCTCCATCTACATTTAATGATGATATTGGCTTATCAAATCTATACATAACTTCATCATTAATTATAGTGCCCTCTTCTGCATTTACGACATTAAACTCTAAAAACTCTTTAGGCAACGTATCAATCCAATCTCTCACTTCTCTTAGACTAATCATGTGTTTTATTATTTTTATTTCTTGATTCCTGGATTTGCCCATCTCTTTCTGATGCATAATACCAATTTATAATCTTTGGAGGATTCATAACATGATATGTTGCTAATGCCATTTGATGTGCAGCAACATCATAAGGCACTCTACCGCATAAGGTTGCAAGGCCAGGTGTCACAAGCGTATTTATTCTTGTATTAATTGCATAATGAGGCTCTCCACAATCAATTAACATATTATGGTGTTGAACAGCTAGTAAGGCAGCTTTCATTGCTTTATAAGGATTATCACTGTCTATAACATCTCTAGGCACTCTCATGGTGGGTGTATGTGCTACATATTTGTTATGCCCAGTATTAATTTCTTTATCTCCTAAAACTATAATTGAAGTTCCTACTGGTTGCTCACCAGCAAACTCTTTTAAAATTCTACCTTGTACTCTATGCATCATTTGAATTCCAAAATAATCTGTGATACACTGGTCAACTCCACCATCCATCAAACCAAAAGAGTTAGCAGCACTTACAATACAATCGAATTCAATATCTTCAAATCTACTAAATTCACATTTAACATCAATAAATCCATAAAATGATTTCATAAATTCATTGTGTAAACTTTCATCTACTGCTGATAATATTAATTTAAACCCTAATTTAGATTGTTTTTTTTCCATAATGAACAAATATAGTAAATAAAATATAAAAATAAAAATTATATAGACAAATTAATTATGATAAACAAAGCGGTTTTCATACCTTTTCTAAAGATATTTTCATTTGTTTTTTTCTTTTTTGACAATATCGTTAGAATCGAAAACTGTCCAATATAATTTATCTAGTAAAGTGTCAGAAAAAGCTTTATTTTCAAAGTTTTTACTTGCAACTAAATTTCTTAATTCCCCAACTAAACCTATCAACTCTTCATTATTAGGCATTTTTTGTTGACCATAAAAATCCTCAAACTCTTCCTTTATCATTTTTCTCACATCTAATTTGTCCATATTAATAAATATAATAAAAAAACAGGCTCTAAGGCCTGTTTTATTAGTTTTTAACTTTATTGTTTACTTAACAATCACAACAGCTGCAAGAGCAACTAGCTCCGCAATTACACTCTTTACAATTACATTTTTTCATAACTTAAGATTTAATTATAAATATGTAATAAATTTTTATAAAACAACAATAAATGAACTAATCAGGAAGTTCTTGCTTTTTTGGAAACAAACTAAGCCCATGTTTCTTTAAAGCCTTTTCTAAAGTTATAATCGCAACGCTAGAGCCAGGAATTAGCTGAAGGCCAATAAGAGCTAATGATTTGCCTAAATCTTTTGATTGAGCCTTTAAAAACTCTATTTCCTTTTTAGTTGGTTCTTTTTTGTTTTTAATTAACTTAATTAGTATTTTAGATGCAACTAAAGTCTCTTTAGCTTCTCTTCCAATTGCTTTTCCAACTTTTTTTGTGGTGTTCCAAGTTTTTTCACCCTTGTCTTTAACCCAATCTCCCAATTTTTCTTGAACGATTACTTCTTTTACTAGTTCTCTAATATTTTCTCTATCTTTAATATCCATTTCTACTCGTTGAAGGCATAAAATTTAAGAAAATCACCATCTCCACCATCTTCATTAAAAATATCATCACTATCTAAATTTTCAGAGTCTAAGAAAATGTTCCAAGATTTATCGCTCAGCTGTAATTCTTTTGTATATTGTTTTACAAATATATCAAAAAATTTTCTATATCTGTCAACAAGTTCAGAATCAATTGCTTTTTTGTTTTCAGAATCATAATAAATAGTAAATTTTTCATCATCATTATAGCTCTCTCTAACGACTTCTTTTACTACTTGCCTAATTTCCATTAAATTTCTTTCTTTTTGTGTATATATTTCTGAATTTTTCTTCCATCTATTTGGATTATCCCCACCAGACATGTGTTTTGAGTTTAATGTCAATTTAAGTGTGTTAAAAATTTCTTCAACTTCTTTGTTTCCTGTTTTTTTGGCAATATCAGCCAATTCTCCCAATTGCGATTCGTAAAATTTTCCTTTTTTAAGTCCATCAACAAATTGTTTCATTTTTTTAGAAGCTACATTTTTGCGCTTTTTATTATTACCATCTTCTTTGGACCATCTACTTTTATACCAACCTTCTAATGCATAAGCCCAGTTATCTGGTATTTTCTCACCTTTTACAGATGGGGCTTTCATGTAAGTGGGTTCTATCTTTTGAAGAAAATCATTTGTAGTGAAATATACTTCATCAGCACTTTCTTTCTTTATTGCTTTAAATTTTTTCCACATGTTCCAAATAGCACTTGCTCCTTTGGCTAAAGCTGCGAAAAGTTTTATTATAGCTAAAATACTAAACCCGCCAGCAAAACCAGCCAATACAGAAGGGAATGACATTATTGCCACACATAAACAAATAATAGCAAATATTCCTAACCCCACCTTACCAGCAATTTTTGCACCTTCTATATCAAGACCTAAAAGTCTAGCTAATTTATAAAACAATTTATCTATGAAATTTGGAACAGCCATCAGAATTTTTTTAATCCATTTAATGGCAGTTTTAATTTTAGAAGAGCTTATACCAAGTCTATTAATTATTTGTTGTTGAACCATCTCACTACCTTCTATTGTATCCATGGCCATATGAAGGCTATGACCAATACCGCCAGCACTTTCTTCTAGACTTTCGTCATATTCATTAATTTCTTCAGGATTAACTTTGTCTAAATTAAAGTCAGAATCTAACATTTTTTTAAGAATGTCTAACTGAACCTTTTCATCATCAATATTAGTTCCTGTTTCTTTTACTTTTTCAACAAAATCATCTACTTTATTAGATATTGCTTTTACATTTTCTTCTGTTAATAACATGTTCAACTTTATTTTATATTATACTCTTTGTAATAAATATGTGTGAAAAACATATAACTACCCTAACACTTCTTGAAAATCAATAGGTAAATCTTTAATCTTAATTAACTTAACTTTTATGTTGGGCAAATCATTTTTTAATGCTTTTTGAATCCTGTGATTTCCATCAAGAACATAGCTTATTGTATCATCATTATCATAACTCTCTCTAATGACTTCTTTTACTATTTGTCTAAGTTTAGATTTACTCATAATTTATATTTTTAATATAAACTTATTTGTCTATTCTCTCTGTCCAATTTTCGTTAGCATAAAGTTCAAGATTGTCAACATCAATTACATACTGACCGAAATACGTCATAGCATTTCTCATTATTTTTTGCACATCACTATCTGACCAATACCCAGAATCTTTAGTTATTCTTTGTACAATTCCTAAAAGAGTCTGAAAACCTTCCTTGTCTGTATTTCTAAATGTATCATTTGGAATCGCATAACCATGAGCCTTAATTTCGTCTGGAGATATTGATAACCAACTATTTCCATCCTCAAACTCTATACTGGCTGAACCGTCATCTGACCTACTTTCTCCTTGGTGAGGCATTGAAACTCTTGAAACTTTAGAAAGGTATGGTGTATCACTATTAAATTTAGCAACCCTTCCTTCCCATGGTTGTCCATATAAGTTTACAGGATTATCTAATAACATATCATTTATATAATTTAAAGTATGACTCTCTAAATTTCTTTTGTTTTTAAAGGCAACATTATCTTGCTCTTTCTTTTTTGTATAATCTTCATCTGAAGAAATATTTGAATTTTCCTGTAACTCTTCACTTTTTTCTTCTTTGTTTCTACTAGCAACTCCTGGAGATAATGTATAGTCTCCTTTGCTATAACCCATTTTTTGTAAGTGAGCCTCCATATCTTCAGGATTGTTTGTATAAAAGTCAGTGCCACTTTTAGCTTGATTCAATCCATTAGGACTCCACATCATATTTATTCTATTAGCAAACTCACCACTTTCTAATAGATTATACAATATAACTCTATTGTCGTTAGCTACACCAGCATCGTTTGGTCTTTGTCCACAATAAAAAGTCCATGCATCAACAGCTTTGTTGTAAAAATCATCTAAGTTAGACGGATTGTTTAAGTCATAAGGGTTACCAGTGTCTTCACCTTCATTAAGTTGCCTAAGCTCTTTCGTAATCTCTTTCTTTCTATTTTCTAAAATAGATTTTTTTTGAAGCTTAACAGCCTCTTCTTTAATTATTTCTTTTAGTTGTGATTTAGTTATTTTCATTTCAAAATATTTATCTTTCTAATAAATATTAAAAAATATTTTAAACCTTTAAAATAAATGATTATCTTTGTTTAGTATAAAAAAATTAATAATATGAACGAATTTAACATACATGTTAAGTATTTAAACTCACAAAAAAATCACAATCCACACTTTGTTTATTATAAATATATTGGGAACGATAAAACTTTAACTAAAAACAGTATATATCAATTTCATCATGCAATGTATTCACCAAGCCCAGAAATTAAATATAAGGAATGTTTAATTACCCAAAATGATAATGGAAAATACGTAAGATATGAAGGAAATCGTAAAGATTGGAGCTCTTACATTTAAGAAGTTAGAGAATTATATAACTCTTCTAAGTCATTCATTGCTTTATTGGGTTCTCTAAATAAAATTCCAGAACCTCCGTTAGAAGTAAATTTATCTATATACTTTTGTCTATCATCTATTAATATGTCTTTTGCACCCCTAGCAACACGCCCTTTATCAACAGTGACTTCCATTTGATTTACTAAATCTCCAAAATGTTTAGCTACCCACTCTCTCTTTTCTTTTACAGCAGGATTGTTGGGGTCGTTTTCATTTCCAATTGGAGCAGTAAGTATGTTTGGCTTCACCCCAGTTATTTCATGAGCTTTTTTAACCATCTCAACAGCCATAGGCATTAATTTTAAGTTTATAAAAAACCCATCACGACCAGCCGTTCTAAATACTTCTTTATTGTATTTGTTAAAAACTTTTTTTAACCTTTTAATATCTTCATTTTCAGAATTTTCCTCTAAATCTTTTTTAAACTTTGATTTAATTTCATCATTATCTAAATTTTTATATTCAGGAAATTCATCATCTACTAACTTATCAAAATCAGACCTAAAAGATTGTAATTCTTCATTATATTTTAATGAACCTTCAAAGTCAGCAAGTACACCATCTAAGTCATACCAAACTTGAACTTCTTGACTGTCACTCTCCAAAAGAATACCAGCCAACTTTTTCATTCTAAATTTCTCTTCGTTTAGTTTTTTTTCCATCTCTAAATAAAATCTTCTTTAGTTACATTTCCTATAGATTTAAAAGAATTACCACCAGCATTATTGGCCACAGTAATATGAAAAAACCTATCAGGCTCAGGATTTTCCAAACCTAAACTTTCATATATTTTATCAACAAACTTTTTAAATTCATTCTGATTCTCTAACGAAACCACATAAGTAACTTTACCCTGCTCATCTCTATAGACAAATTTACCTTCACCCAAAATTGCATCTGGTGCATTTATGTTTTTAGGCAAAGTAAAGTCTTTAAAATCTTCTTTAAATGGCTTAAATCCTCTAATGCTAGTTAAAGTAGTGTGTAACTTATCGTTTGGCAATTTAGTCATTTCATTCTCACCAATCTCATCAGGAATCTCTAAATTTATAAGCTTATCTTTAGTAGAGTCGTCTACCTTTAATATAATAGAAAAGTCAGTACCTAACCTATTTAAATCATAATTTTTTAATCTTTCAATCTCTTCATAGTCTTGAGCACCAGTTTCAGGGTCAAAACCATAATGTTCAATCCCTCTACTTGAAAGTTCATCATTTTCTTTAATGATACCAGCAAGCTCTTTCATTCTATTAACTTCTTTTTTTAAAGGCTTCATAATAATAAATATAATACAAAATTAATTAAAAAAAACTTAATATAAAAATATAATTTAATATATTTTTTTTTATTATTTATATGAAATACCTATTTTAATGCATAAAGAAAATTTAAGAATGCAAAGACTTGCTGGTCTTATAACAGAAAGTCAATATAACAATAAAGTCAAAGAGCAAGAAACTCTAGAAGAAGGGTGGCAATCTGGCATTTTAGGCGCAGCTCTATTGTTGATAACAACACTGTCGTCAGCTCAAACTTCAAAAGAAGAAAAGATTTTTGACAACAAAGAAAAGTTAGAGCAAATTAAAGAAACTTTAGAAGATGAGGAAAGTATAGAGGCTTTAGCTGAGAAGTTAAAAGTAGACCCAGAAGAACTTAGGGTGAAAATGGAAGAAAATGCAGACAAAATAGAGGATGTATTTGATAATTATGCTAAAAAGAAAAATTTATCATTAACACTAAATATTCCAACAGGAGGTAGCTCAAAAGCTTATAAGGGAAAAATATTAAATGGGGGATTTGCAGTAACAGGCATAGAAATTATATATGACACCTTAGAAGCAAGCCCAGGTTTGCCAGTATTCATAAGTGACACCATCAGTTTAGATATACCGCAAGATGAAAGTCAAAAAACTTTTGAACACAAAATTTCTGATGAAAAAATAAATTCAATACAAAACTTATTACAAGATATAGATTCTATTGGAGGTAAAATAGTAGGAATTAAAATAATATCAAAAACAGATGCTGAAAGAGTGCCTTCGTATATATCAGAATCTGACCCAACAGGCAATGTGACTTTAGCTAAAAAAAGAGCGCAAGAAGCGGTGATTGCAATACAAAATTCAGGAATTGATTTTGGAGAAACTAATTTTACAGTTGATGATACATCATATATTAATGGAGGTGAAAATCCTGAAGTTAGCTATAGTGAATTTAGGAAGTATTCTAATAATGATGATGAAACAGAGAAGTTAAGAGAAAAATCTTCAAACGAAAGAGGTGTAGAGATTGTTATTGATTGGGAATATGACAACAGTACGGAGGTTGAAGTGGAGCCAGAAGTTATTGTAAATAAAATTATAAAAGTTACTTTAGCTAAAGCAAATGTAATTAAAAGTACTGGCGGTTATAATTCTAAAATAAGAAACAAGAAGACAACTAAAAATAAAAAATGTAAAATTAAAGTAGGAGGCAAACCAATAGATTGCCCAGAATTTTAAGTCATCGCATGTTTAAAGTAGAATAAATCTTAACCTTATAGTGTGATGGTAAATTAGAAAAACTTCTAGACAATCCACCTATAGTAATTGTATTATTAAAGACAATATAGTCATTTCCTACAAAACTATCGCAAGAACCTATCTTAACATCTTCTCTCAACATGTTATTTTTATGAAGCTCTGAGTTGTCCCATAGAAATACAATATACATTTTAGATATAGAGTTTAGTTTATCATTATCTATGTTACTGTTAAATTTATAATCATAATTAAAATATTTTTTACAAAAGACCTTAAAATCTATTTCCATCTTTAAGGTGTTAGGTACAGCATTAGATTTTAAAATATTTTCATAAGTATCTTTGTGGCTGTGCGATAAAGAGTCGTCATTTTTGATTTTATTATTTTGTTCAATAGATATTTTAGATAACTCACCGCTCCAATTAAGTTTTTTTAACCCATTTGCCTCTCTATATGTGTTCACATAAACAAACAACTCCCTATCTTGTGAAAAGGAAGAAAAATATAAAAACATAGACAATATTATAATTATTACTCTCATATAGATTTAATCATTTTATTATATAAACGCATTTTATATAAAAATATTACAATATAAATTATATAGATTTAGGGAATGTTCTCATATTATTTTTCTCAACCTTCTCTATTATTATTTTTTTTCTAAAAACATCATGATTGATATTCATATGTTTTTCTACTTTAGGCCTAATATGAAAATCTATATCACCTTCACTGATTATAGCCCAACATCTGAAACTTTCATTATATGCAAAAAACTTATCCCACCCACTATCGTCAGTAAAACAAAATGGTGTATCAGTATCAATAAGAGTATAATAATAATTCACAATCTCTTTATGAGAAAGTTCTCGTACTTTTGGCTGGACAGAACCCTTCCATGGTTTTTTTTTAAGTAAATCACTCATTCTTTATAAAAAAATTATTTTTATCATAGATAGAGTGGTCTGAAAAATCTATTGTTTTTCCAAAAGTATTCTCATAAAACTCTTCTAAAGAACTGTAACCTCCTGGAATCGTATCTATTTCGAAATCACTATTTAACAACCAACTACCATCAAACTGCCTAATAAAACTTGTTCTAACTGAAATATTATTATTATTATTATTATTATTATTATTATTATTATTATCCACATTCAATTTTTGCAAAAATACAGTTCTCATATTGTTAAGGTAAATATCTTCTGTAAGTCCAAATTGAGTAAGTTTAAGACTTTTGTTGTCTATCAAAAATGAATGAGCAACTATATCTCCTGGCTCTATATCAAACTTTAACGACAATTCTATTAGCTTATGTATAAAAATTTTCGAAAAATTCAAACTTAAGGCCCTATGCTCATCTTGCAATTTTAAATAACGTTGATTAATAATTTCAATCGAAACCCCCCTTTTTTTATATCTATCATCTTTTGAAAAATAACTATGTTCAAGCATACAGGTTAAAATAAGTCTTTTTAAACCAAGATTAGTTGGTTGCAACGTTTTTATATAACTAGATGCTGGATTTGTAGAAACACTATTTGTGTTCAAGGGTGATTTTACTAAAATATAATCGCTCTTATTTACACAATAAGTTTCTAAAAAAACATCATTAGCCCCGCTTAAACTCACTTCTTTTTTATTTATTTCAAAACCCAATGCATTTTTTGCTAATTTATATAAAATACTACTATTATTATCTTTAAAAATAACTCTTGCACTATTTTCATCTAAAACACTACACCTAGAATCTTCAACATATTTTTCTCTTATCTTTTGATAAGATAAATTCATATCCTTTTCTAATAAAAATTCTTTAACCATCTTTTTATTTTAAATTATTTTTATGTTATTTAAATTTTCTATAACTCTGTTAGCTAATCTAACACTATTTTCACAACCTTTCAAATAGCTGTCCAGCCTATCGTATATATATTCTCTTTCGTTTTCATCAGTTAATATATTATCATCAGTAAGTGGGTATTCTATATGAATTGTCCAATTATCTCTATGTATATAAAAAGGATTCAACCTACTCATAGGAGGTCTAATTAACATTATTGTACCACCATCTCTTATTATTGAAATTCTATCTATATGCCATAGCTTACCACCATTTTTAACATATTCTTTTATCTTTTCTTCATTCATTTTTTAAAAATTTTAGATACTCTATATGATTTACATAGCATATTTATAGCCTTTTCTAAAGGGGTGCCCTCTATATCTTCTTTTTTTAAAAGCATATCTTCTAAATCAACCCAACCAAGTTCTTTGGCAATTATATTATGTACTTTTCTGTTAATTTTTTTATATTGGTCTTCACCATTCATATCCCACATATTATATCATTTAATTTTTTATTAATCACCCCACTTCCATATGCCACATGACCTTAAGACAATCTTTGTCTAGCTGGTTATGCTTTAAGTATTTTTCTTTCCAATCATCAGGCATTTCTCCTTGATAATTAGGCCAGCTACCATCTAAAAAGGCTTCCCACCTAAAATTCTCTCTAGACTCATAAGACTCAACTTGCTCCCAAGTTATAGATTTGTCCCCCAACAATAATCTTAAAAGATAATTTTCATCTTCACAATACCATCTCATTATTTTTAATAAAATCTTTTTAGTCCAAGGATTATAATTTTTTGGAAGAGTATAAATCTGCCAACAAGATAAGTGGAAAGCGTAACCAGAATAATAAGCTAACATAAGCTTTTTTTGAAACCAATTCCAATTATCTTTCTTGCTATAATGATGCCTTGAAGTATATTCATTATTTTTAACTCTTTTAAGACCACAAACTTTTGCAATAAACATATTAAAATTTAAGGCAACTACTTTTTCTAAAAAATTAAGAATACAAAAAAGATTTGTATAAAACTTTACTGCCTTAGTTTTTGTGAAAGTTTGTTTCCAAGCCCACATATCAGGAGTCATTCTAAATTTTCTTGATAATCTATAGGGTAACTTACTAGATATTTCACTAAGTTCATTTAAGTTTTTATTTACCTTTAGCGCAGATAAAGACATTATAACTTGGTCTCTTGAAACATCATCTTCCCCAACCCTACCAGTATGTCTCATAGCTTGATATCTTTTCTTTTTAAAATGACTATTACCACCAAACTCTCTATAGCACTCTAAAATACCTTCTAGCATTAAAGGTTTTTTCCAAGCTATATAAGCTAAACCAGTTCTCCAAAGAGCATCTCCTTCGCCAACATTTAATTTACCCTCTTTTTTAGACCAATCCCAAGGCTCCTCACACATCATTTTAGTTTCTGTATCAAAAAACTTTTTAGACTCAATATCTTTACCAGTCACGAATGTATTGTCCGATTCTTTTTTCATTTATATTTATTTTTTCTCTAATAATAATTTACGATGAACAATAACCTCATCCAGCAAAAGGTCTTCAAACTTTCTGAATCCATTAGCCATTTTAAACTTATCTCCATCAACAGACAGTCCTATGCCATATAACATATCTCTTATAAAAGTTTCATTATATTCAAAATTATTTTCACTATAAGTTCTGACATACTTTTTAAAATATTTTAAATCTATTGTATTTACTTTTTTCATTTTATAATAATAGTTTTTTTATTCTATTTTCAACTTCATCTAATGTATCATATCTTTCTATATCATCAAATAAGTTACCTCCAAGACAATATATCTCATAGCAACCCATAGTGGCTCTACATGGCTCAAGCAAAGATATTAAACCTTTTTCTGAACTATATCTATTTGAATCTGATAAAAGACCAGGAGCTATAGAATCTAGTCTTAAATCTCGTTTAACAACTTCCTTTCTTATTTTATTGTTTTCTATTAATAATTTTCTCTTGATTCTCACAATTTATCTTGCCTCATATTTGATTCTACGTATAACTTCCAAGCCTTATCTGATATTGATTTATAATTTTTAACATCAAACTCTTCAAAAGAAATACAATCATGGTGCGAAACAATTCCTGGCTTATCACCAATCATATAAAGAGCATATGCAATATGTTTAACAGCCTCAAACTCTCTTAACATAGTTTTTGTTGAAGTTTCAAAATTTTCCTTTTTTTTATGATAAAAACTTTTAAATAATTGAGAGTTTTCATCTATTTCAATTAACCAATTATTATTGTGTTTGCCTTTTTCTATTAATACGTTTTTTTTGTTTGAAGTGACCAATTTTCCTAGGCGTCCACAATCACCCTCTCCATCATAATCTGAAGAATGTATTTCAAACACGCCATTTTTCTCCAAAACAATAACTCCAGACATACTACAACCTTCGCATAATCCGCCATTTACATAAGCTTTTCCATCTGAATGCTCATGTATCGTTTCTGATATCGTATTAAAATGTTTGTTTATTATTTCTTGATAATCTATATCATTATAATAACAAAAATTACAAAAGTCTGCCATATATACAAATATAGAAATAAAATTGCACAAAAAAAAGTCGCACCCAATATAGATACGACTTTTAAATGTTTTATTAAAATTTAAACATTTTTATATTCTTTGTTTGACTGGGTTTATAATATTATAAATGTTTTCTACAGTATCTTCACCAACCTCTACTATATGATAATCCACATTATGTAGCTTAAGAGAATCCTCTATCATATTATCTAACTCTATAGACTCTTCCAAATTATGATACCTCTCTTTGTCATTATGATTTCCTTCTACCCTTTTTAATAATACATTGATGCTATCATACCCATTGTGAATGTCTAATATCATATTATCAAAACCATCTTTATATAACCTAGAAGGATAGTCTGAATTTCTTTTAGCATTATAATAATCTTTATATATCAAAGAAAGCATTACAGGAGAATCTAATAGTATATAGTCAACCTTGCCATAACTTTTAACTATTCCCCTATGCTGATTTGCAACTACATATAGCTGGTCTGATATAGCAGAGTAATTCTCATCCCAAGCTAAAACTTTAGGAAACTCATAAGGATTATCGCAGGTTATATGGTTCTTTTTTAACTTGTAAGTCAACCCAGCTGATATTGATGATTTTCCGATACCTGGTCCCCCAAATAAGTTTACCACTTTACTCATATTTTATATAAATTTTATGCTTGTATAAATACATAAATTAAATATATAAAAATTAATGTTAATAAGAAATAATATTTGAATTATTTTATACTCTCACCCCTATCTATACTTTGGAGGTTGGTTTGAGTTTGGGAAAACAACTTCATCAGTAACATTTCTTAATTTACTCATACTAACAACAATTTCGTTATCAATATGAAACACTTTATCTTTAAGACTAGATTTAATAGATGAAGGTAAAAGATTATACAAATAATCAGACTCCCCTTTTATGAGCGGTCCCCCATAAATTATATAAGCTTTATCATAATAAGCGTCAGAACCTTCTATTTCATACTCACCAGCCTCTAATGGAAAGTTACTTATAGTTTCTGTATGTATTGATTTTGCATTTCTTGTCCAATATCGTTCACCTTCAAAAACATGAATTTTAATATCACCATTTATTAAACCATCTTCTTCTAAATAAAAAATTTGAGGTTCTAATTCCATTTGTGATGCTAAAACATCATGCTCATCACTCTCTTCTTCACTCCACTCATTAAGCATTCTAAGCTCTCTAACAATCTCTTTCTTTCTATTCTCAAGAATAGTTTTTTTCTGAAGTCTAGAAACTTCTTCCTTGATTATTTCTTTTAGTTGTGATTTTGTGATTTTCATTATAATATAATTTTAATAATAAATAGTGTTGTTTTTTAAAAATATAACAACTCTAAATTACACCCATTCCTATAAATTTACCACTCTTATAAACTTCAATTCTTTCTAATAAACCATTTTCATCATATATGTAATGTTTTCCGTCCATCAATTTACCTTTAAGAAATTCGCCATCCATAAGAATGTCTTTATTCTCATTGTAAGTTTTGTTATACCCATCAAAAAGAGCTCTTGGAATATGCGGCTCAATATCATCTGCCAAATTAATATTGCCAACCATAGAAATTCCTTCTTTTTTAAGTTTAACAATAGGTATATTGAATTTAGGATTTACTCTATCAATAATTCCAAAACTTACTCCATCTCCTTCGTCATTAAACTCAATCTCTTCTTTTAAGTCTCCGTTTGGCCAAAATCTTGTAGCCATACCAACCTCCTTACCATTATCAGTGCTAAAAGAGAGCTCTAACTGTCCATTAGAGTGGTAATATTTAACTACACCCTCAGTCTTTCCTTTTTTGTTGAATTTTTTCTTTTGTGAAAGCGTTCCATCTTCATAGTATCTCTCAAAATAGCCAATATAAACCCTCCCCTTCCAACATCCCTTCTCTTCTAATTGACCGTTTGGAAAAAAAGTTTTAAAACTACCTATAGGCCTTCCGCTAATATAAGTTATTTCACTTTTTAATAAACCCCCAGGATAGTATTTTTTCCAAACTCCTTCTTTTCGATTGTTTTTGTATTCCCCTTCTTCAAAAATTTCTCCATCAAGATACTTGGGATTGTTTTTAGTTTTACCATAAACAATCCAATAACCCTCTTTCTTTCCTTCTATAATTTTATTAGTTGAATCTGAAAATTTAGATTGATTTAAATTTAATAATCCATTAGATAACGATGGAATTGGTAAAAAAAATAAAAAACAAATAACAACTAAAGTTAGACTTGTTACTATTTTTTTATTTAATTCCATTATAATTAAATAGTTGGAATATTATATAAAAATATAAAACGACCTTAATAATCAACATCATTATAATAACAAAAGCTACAAAAATCTGCCATATATACAAATATAGAAATAAAATTGCACAAAAAAAGTCGCATCTAGTATAGATACGACTTTTAAATTTTTTATTAAATTTTTAAACCTTTTTATATTTTTCCAATTTTAACTGATGCCAACTTACTAATTCCATCTTTAATAGATTTCATATCTTCATCTGTTACCTTATCTTCGTAACCACCTCCAATATGGAAATTTTTACCCAGTTCTTCTTTTGAATAGTTCATGTTTGAGAAATATCTTTGTATATCATCCTTTCTTTTATCTAGCCAAGTTTCAACTGCGCCATCTTCAAGACCGTTTGCTCTATAGCTTAATTTAGGTTCATCTCCTACAGTTGCAAAAATTTGTACATTTTTACTTCCATCTTTAGACTTTAACATCACATCATATGAAAGGCTTGTTTTACCTGCATCTGCCTTAGAGCGAAGCTTAAGGTTAGATGACTCTGCTGATGGAGCTCCCAGCCCCAATGATTCGTCACCCCATCCACCAAACATTCCTGCATTATCTCTATCGCGTTCTTGTATTACATTTTCTCCTTCTGAAATTATTCCTGCAAGCTTTTGCATTCTTTTTTGCTCTTCGTTTAATAGTGATGCCATTTTAATAAGTTTATAATTATTTTTATATAAATAGAAATGTTTTTTATAAAATGTCTAATATTTCTATTTGATTAGAATCAAACATAACATAAAAGTCATCAAAAACAATAGAGTCTTTCCCAAGCTTTAACATATCATCAATAATTTCTTTAGTGTGTCTATCAAAAGTATTCCACTCACCAGAGTTTCCAACTAAAATCTCACCATATTCATCACCATGAGATTTGTTAATCATACTATAAAAATCATTTAAAGTATAGGGGTCTTTATATTTTAAGTTACAACCATAAACATAAGCATTCTTCCCAGACCTATTTAAATTGTTCTTCATCCAATCTATACTCCATTGGTCTGTTGTAAAAAATATACCATTAGCATCAGTTTCACTCTTCATATGAAGATTGCTACCAGCCATAGAAGAGTCAAACTTGTCAAACTCAGCAGAGCTTACATGATAAGCTATAATAGGCTCCTTAACATCCTTGGATTCTTCATCATTCAAAGATTCTCTTATAATATCTTTAAACTCACTTAAAGAGTTGTCGTTATTTTTAATTGTAGTATTGTTATGGTTCTCACGCAAAACTTTTATAACTAACCTTCTAACTTCATTCATTGCTAATTTTTTAGTCTGAATATTACTAGCAAACATTTCCTTTTCCCTCTCTCTTCTTGGAATATGTCCTGGGTATGATACATTGGTTATAAGTATTTCACTAGCAGCTTCATCATAATCTCCAGACTTAACCAGTTGAATAAAATCTGATTTAAGAAAATTTCCTATTCCCATATTGAATATCATTGATACCATAGCATCATACATCCCTTGATTAATCTCATATTTAATACCCGCTTCATCCCATCTGCCTAAAAGTCTATCCAAGCCTGCTTTAGCGCCTTCAACATCTTCTTTAAATAATTCTTTAGCTTTTTCATATGATATTTTTTCTCCTTTTCTAAAATTAGAATCGTTTATTTTTTCTGCATGTCCCCATCCGACAGTAATCATACCATCTCCCATATCATATGCTGACAAAACAGGTTCGCCACCGTCTTTTACAGAACCTTCTTCGTATTTAAGAAATTCAACAAGAGAATCAGACACAGTTGTTGGCGCTTTTATTGTAACTTCTTCATTTGGCACTTCTTCATTTGGCACTTCTTCATTTGGCACTTCTTCATCTGACGCATTAATTGCCATAGCAATATTTTGACTAATCTCAGGTGCCCTATTTGAAACAATGCCATTTATAGTTGTGGCGCCCAACAAAAAAAGCAGAGACATAACTACATATTTAGTTAGTCTCAATTTTATTGATTTTGGTAAAGATTTTACTTTATCCAAAAACCAATTTAAGTATTTATAGGCTTTTTTAGATGTATCAACACCTATTTTTGATTTATCAACCTTTTCCTTAGCTATATCCCACTCAAAAGTAGGTGATTGCTCATCAGATTCATTTATTGTATTAAATACCTCATTTATGTATTGTTCAAACTCATAAAGAGCATCATGGCCTTCGTTTTTAATTATTTCAATATCACTTGGGTCTAAAACCATTCTAACAGTAGATTTGGTAGAACCACCATTATAAGAGTCAAGTACACCTTTCACATCAACATAATCAAACCCTAACCAATCAGCTAAAGCTGCTATGTTATTAGTTTTTATACCCCCCTTTACGCCAAGTGCATAATTTAATTTTGCAGCTACTTCATCAAACTTATTACCATCAACCCCAGCATTTACGAAGCCTTGTTTAACATTTTTAATGTCTATAAAACGAAAACGACTACCTGGAGCATTTATCGTTACTCCATTATCACCTTTAGTATGAACCTTTAAAATTTTCTCTACAGAATTTTGAAAATCGAATGCTCTTTGAGGGTCCGCGTAAGTCTTTGCTACAGAATATACATCAGTTACGAATATAGGCTTTCTTATGGATGACTTCTTTCTTAGTTGCCCCACCTTATTTATCAAATTATGATACTCTTTATCATCGCCCTCTTCCCTAGCTTCTGACATTGAATCTTGTATAGAGTTCCATTCATCTATATCATCCACATATTCTATATCTATATGTCTTTGAGTAAATCCGCCATCCTCCTCCAACTCTCTAACGTCAGGAGTTCCATGATACCAAACTTCTTTATCAAAAGTATCCTCAAAAATTAATTTAATTTCTTCTCGTATGACTTTTCTGATTAAATCCATTAAAGATAAATAGTATTGAAATATTCCCTAGACTATTTTAAGCAAAGCCTTAACAAAGGGCCCAGCTAAAGTAAAAAGCTTATCTGAATCACTCTTCAAAATATCATCTGAATCTTTTAAATTTTTAATTAACCCATGTATATTATCAATCAAATCAAGAATTTTAGCATTATGCTTTTCTCTTTGATTATCCATATCATCACTCTCATCCTCAGGAACATAATCATCATTCACATATCCGTCTTCGGGAAATGGAGAGGGTTTTGGAGATTCTCCATGTACCGCTCCAGTCCACTCATTAAGCATATGAATTTGCTCCACAATCTCTTTCTTTCTATTCTCAAGAATAGTTTTCTTTTGAATTTTAGTAGCTTCTTCTTTTATTATTTCTTTGAGTTGTGTTTTAGTAATTTTCATTTCTTTATTTTATATACATGTCTATTATAATGTTTCTATTATCAACAAAAACATATCCTTCATCTTCCAACTTTTTAAATTCATCATCATGGATTAATTTCAATTCAACATGTGGTTCAATGAATGTTTTATAAAAATCTGTATGCATTAATGAACTTCTGTCTAAATCTAACAATCTACCATTTTCTTTATCAACCCAATAATCCCATTCATTAGGCTCTTCATCTTTATGTCGTTCTTGTGCGGCTTGCCAATCATTCTCATTAAGCATTCTCATCTCTTTAATAATAGCTTTCTTCTTATCTTCTAAGATATACTGCTTCTTTAATCTAGAAACTTCTTCCTTAATTATTTCTTTTAGTTGTGTTTTAGTTATTTTCATTTTTCCTTTTTTATTGGATTCATTAATTTGAGATGGTTCTAATCTATATTTAGTCTTTATTAACTCGTTTGACACATCAATACCATTCATAACACTTTGTACGTAATTATCTTTGGTTTTTTGGTCTAAGTCAGATAAAGAAACACCAACTTTGTTAGCTATATCACTTAATTTGTTTAACGCTTCTTTATATTCCATGTTTTCTTTTAGTTGTGTTTTAGTTTTTTTCTTAAGTTTTAATTTACTTTTTGAGGACTTTTTCTTATTCTCAAGAATAGTTTTTTTCTTTGAAACGTTCTTTGTTTCTTCTAAAAAGTCGCTCCAGCTCATTCCAAGAGATTTAAAGCTATCTTCTCCTCCGCTACTATCATAAAATTCACTTTTTGCTAAATCTTCTAAATAATCACTGCTATCACTATTTACTAAATCATCTAAAGGAAATTTTATTTCATGTAAATCTTCATGTTTTTCAAAAAATTCATCATCACATTCTAGAACTGAATAGAATTCTTTTGCAGAAAGGTTTGAACGTCCTCCATATTCGTCGTCATCCTCCCAGTGCTTAAAAGATGCACGAACAAATAATGGAAAAATAACTTCTTCACCATTATCATTTATATATCTAGCCTCTAAGTCAGTTGATAATTCAACTCCTTCACCATCCGCTCTAGAATATGATTCTGCATAAAGTGTTCCTATATCTATTGCTTTATCTAAAAAGTGTGATGCCACACCCTTTGGGTCGTTTAAGTTTATCTTTGTTAAGTCAACGTCAAATTTTTCACCTTCACTCAAAGTTCCTAGCTCTCTAATAATGTCTTTCTTTCTATTCTCAAGAATAGTTTTCTTTTGAATTTTAGAAGCTTCTTCCTTAATTATTTCTTTTAGTTGTGTTTTAGTTATTTTCATTTTGCTTTAATTAATAATTATATATAAATATGATTTAAAAATCTTTTTTATGCTAAACTAAATAGTTGGAATCAAACTCGCGAATATAAATTTTCGCGTTAATTTTTTTAAACGCTCCGCGTTAAATTTTTTAAGATAAAATATGCCCCACACTAACAACAAATAAAACTAAATTACCCCAGAAACTAAATGATAAAAATCCTACACTTTGTGATTTTGTGTAGGACTTAAATATAATTGCATTTAGTTATTTTTTTATGTAGTCAGAATTTGACTTAAAGTTACCAAGCTGGTCTAATAGACATTTTTTATCTTCTTCCGTTACGGAATCTTCATATCCTGAACCAACAGTAGCTTTTCCTAAATCAGGTAAGCTCTTTTCTAATTCATGCTTCAAAGAATTAGTTAATTCACCTTGAACAGCAGCTATAAATTCTTTAGATTTATTTTCATCTTCTGCAGTAGCGTCATTTCCAACTCTAAAACTAATACCAGTTTTAGCTCCATTCTTTGCAGGTGCAGAGTTTTTACAAACTAAAGAAGACCATATAGCTAAATACTTGCCTACTTTCATGTTTTTAAACTCATAAGACATACTAGCAGAAGCGCCTTCTTCCTCAGCTCCAGAGTCTGCCTTAGGACGTATACTGAATTGTCTTTCAAGAACCTTCCAGTCATTTACTTCGCCACCTAGAAAATCTTTAATTTGACCCCAACCAACAAACATAGATATGTCTACTGTTTCTGTAATAATACCAGCAAGTTGCTGCATTCTTTTTTGTTCTTTTAATAATGATTTCATTTTTAATCTATTTTAAACATGTTTAGTATTACATAAATAGCTGAAAAAAATCTTTACAAAAAAAACGTTATACAATTTAATTTCTTTAAACTTCTTGAAAATAATACTAATTGTTTTCGCGATTTTTTATTTTCTTCTCGCTAAAAATTTTTTGATTCAGAAACGACCTCAGACAAAAAACCCCCTCTAAAAGTCCAACATCTTTAATAGCCCCTCACTATCATATCCTATATTAACACTTGATACATCTAAATTCTTATTAGACCTACCTAAAGAAGAAGAAATAATCCCCTGTAAGAAATCTATATACTTCTGTAATAAAGGTGAAGAGAAAAATATACCACTAGTAATTAACTCCCTCATTAAATTCTCCTTAAAACCTTTTCTATTAGACATAAGCCAATATAACCTATTTATAGCATTGTTCTCATTCATATGGTCTAAGTCCTCCAAAATACCAAACAAAGGCTCTAATAAATTATATAACTCCACCTGCTCACTATCTATTGAGTTAGTATCTAACTTATCTATAATAGCATACTTATTAGTTACCTTATGTACCTTAGCAAATAAATCAGGATTAGACTTAAATGTACCTATATGAGAAGGGTCTAAATCTATTTGCCCTATCTCAGCGTCAGGAGAAAATCTACTTCCACCCTTCTTATCACCCCAAGCTACCTTAACAACCTTAGTGGGGTCACCCTCATAATCATATATAACATGGTCCTTACCTTGTCCTATAGGAGATTTTAACTTTAACTCCTCCTGCATTAAATTATCAGAATTTAATTCTAAATAATATGCCAGCTTTTGACTTTTATCATCATAAAATCTATCCGTTACATCCTCATTTTGTTTAAAACCTGAATTTACAAATAAATTAATAGAAGGAATATTGTTTTCACTAACATTAGCAGTTATTAACTTTACTCCTGCAGACTCACATAAACTAATCACCGCCTGTAAAATTTTTGAACCTATCCCACTATTCTTATAATCGTCTATTACTGCTATAGTATTTATATGACACCTATCTCCACTTAACCTTATAATAGATTTTCCCTTATCTCCATAATGAATAGTATATAAATCTGATACAGATGATAATTTATTTCTATCCATCTTTAAAGGAAACACCTCTTCAAACCAATCATAATCCTCATCACTATATTTTTTCGTCTCTATAGACTCCCTATTATAATCCTCAGACAATACTTCCCTTACTATTTTTCTAAAATGATTTATTTCTCCAATATGCTTCATCGTATCTTTTTGAACTTATAGCATCATCAATTTCTTTATCGGTTTTGGTTATAAAAATCCATACTATCTAAAGGATTACCCATCATGTTATCAAACTCCTTTGGCCTTCCATTGTCTGGTAAATGATATCCCCATTCTTTAAAACGAAAATACTGAGATGGTTTAATAAGTATTGGTCCGTTACCAGTTGCTTTTGACTTTGTATTTCTAAGAACGAAATAATCTTCACCAACATGCTCAATTGTACCCTTATAACCAAGTCCATCAGTTTGATTTCCTGCTATCATACCAATTTCAGGTACAAATTCTTCAGAATCTTCTAAAGACTCTCTTATTATATTTCTTAGTTCTGACTTTTTCATTGTATTTTATTTTATAATACATTTAATTAATATTAAATAAATAGTATTTAAAACTTTAATATTGGATTAAAACGTGCATAGGAGAAGTCTTATATTTTGAGGTAAAAATTTTGGTAGGGATTTTTTTTGAAATGAGCGATTTATTCTGGGAGAAGAGTTTTTGGGGTGTATGATTGTTGTTGGTTGAGATAATTTGAAAAAATATGTAGGCTTACAACGTGCATAGGAGAGGTCTTATGTTTTGAGGTAAAAAATTGGGGAAAAAAATTTTTAAAAGTAGCGATTTATTCTGGAGGAAGGTTTTTGGGGTGTATATGTTATTTACCCATGCGATTTACCCACCTATATAAATTGTATTGTGTTGTGGGGTTACTATACTGTTGGTTGATATAATTTGAGGAAAAAATTGGGAAGAAATTGCACGGAGGTCTCCTTGGGGTGTGGCAGACCCTTCAAATAAGGGCTAATTTTTGATACGAAAATAGACCCCTAAATTAAGCCCCTAAATAAGACTACACTCTATATAAGCACCCTACCTATATATTGCCCCCTAAATAAGGCATTAAGGTCTTACATAGGATATAAGGCTCTAATTAGGGTATAGTATAATAAGGGGTCTATTTTTATAAAGTAAATAAAAAAATTTCTTATGTTTTGTAACGTATTATAATAATTTGCATTACTATTAATATATGAAAGTATAGCTCAGTTGGTAGAGCATTCGTCTGAACAGCGAAGTGTCGGTAGTTCGATTCTATCTGCTTTCACAATGGGAATTCTTATTAATTTAAGAGTTCCTTTTTTTTACCAAAATACACATATTATTTCGTATACCTTAATCTTGGTCACCGTCGTGAGCTTCTCCTGTTTTCACCTGTTGCTTCCTCTAAAAAACTTTCAGACAAATAAATGTTATATTTTTAAGTGTTATTCGTATATATAGATACAAACACTAAAAATATAAAAAAATGAATTATTCAGCATTATCACTTTACGAAGTAATTGAAGAAAAATTAATAGAAGACTTAACGCACTCATCAAGTTTTTGGGAGTGTAAATATGGTAGACCTGATATAATAATATCTTACATAAAGGACAAAGACCATATAGTCTTTGTTTACAATAATGAATTAGAAACAGAGTGCCCAGAATATAAAACTGATTTTGGAGGGATGATAGTTGATGTATCTATGTTTATAGAGCTTGACTTAAAAATAAGCATAAAGCCTTTAAAAAAGCATTGGGAGGTTTGTGAGGAGATTGCTACTTTATTTTTAAAGAACAATATGAGTTCATTAGATAAGTTTTTTTATAATGAAATAAAGAATGGTCTTTTAGATTAATTTATAATTTTGTAACGCATATGAATATTTTACATTACTATTAATATACAGAAACAAAGTATAAACTTAATTAAAAAAACAAATAATTATGTCTTCTTCAAATCAAACAATCATTTCTTCTTCTGCTCTTTCTACAATCTTGAATAGAGAGAAAAAAACTAACGGAATTTTTACGCTTAGGTCTATTGCCACAAGTAAGGACTATACTTATAAGGTATCTCGTTCTGAATTTAAAGGTAAGTGGTATACTCACATTGCCGTTGAAAAGGGTTATATGAACTTTGTTCGACTTGGCTCTTATTATGGTGGTCGAATTACCAACAAAAGAAATTTGGTAAACACCCCATCCGCTCAAGCTATTGGTTTTGTTTTTAGCAAAGTGGAGTCGGGTTCTACTGAATGGTTAGATTCCAAAATGGAACTTATGCATATGGGCAAGTGTGTTGCTTGTGGTCGTGCCTTAACGGATGCGGTTAGCATTCAAAGTGGCTTAGGTCCAATTTGCGGAGGTCGTTAAGATTTCGCATATATTACCCCCTCATTAAAAAGAGATAGCTTATGTTATCTCTTTTTTTTTGTCTAAACTTTTTTCAAGAAGATTTTGTTGGAGGCAGCAGGTGACACTGTGAAGGTGAGGACATACAGAATATTAGGTATACGATACTTTCTTGTTATTTTGGTAAAACTTTCTAATTTTTTTTTACCAAAATATACATATTATTTCGTATACCTTAAGTGTTGACTGCGACGTGCCAAACGCCTCGATAGATGTCTTGAAGAGGGGTGTGAAATAAAATAAAAAAAATTCATACATTTTGTAACGCAATACAGAAAGTTACATTACTATTAATATACAGAAACAAAGTACAAACTTAAAAAAACAAATAAGTATGATAATTAAAGCAAAAGACCAAAGAGAAATAAAAGGAATTTACTATAACGAAAAAAGTAATAATGTTTTTTTTGTAAATTCTGTTAACAATAAAAGAGTAATAGTTTCGACAGTTTTAGTAAACAGACTAAGCCAAATGTATAAAGTTTTAAATGATAATAAAACAATATATTTAAGCACTTTTAAGGAATTTAATTTCTCAGGAAACTACAGCAGGTTAGACATAAATAATTAATATTTAAAACATAGCAAAATAAAAGGCAATCAGAAATGGTTGCCTTTTTTTTGTCTAAACTTTTTTCAAGAGGATGTGGGGACAGCAGGAAAGAAATCCGAGCAATACAAAAACAATATTAGGTATACGATATTTTCTTCTTATTTTGGTAAAACTTTCTAATTTTTTTTACCAAAATATACATATTATTTCGTATACCTTAAGTGCTGACTGCGACGTACTAAACGCCTCGAAGGAGGGCGTCAAATAAAATAAAAAAAATTCATACATTTTGTAACGCAATACAGAAAGTTACATTACTATTAATATACAGAAACAAAGTACAAACTTAAAAAACAAAAAGTTATGAAAAACAACATTCAAAGATTAATCGAAATTTTCAAAAATTCAAAAGGTGCAAAATTCGTTGCGTTTACTTACACTAATAAGTTCAACGAAACTGCAAAGCGTCTTATTCAAATTAACACTATTTACGAAAATGCTTTAAAAAGTGATTTGGACATTATTCCAAACGTAGAATATTTAGAGAATGACAATTACGATAGAGCGACATTTATTACTGCACAAGCAGAATTGTTAAAAAGTGCAAAAATGAGTTTGGGTATAAATGACGATACAATGAATAAGTCAGATAAGCAAACTCACAAAAATAGAAGTGAGGGTCAAATAAATGCCTATGTTAAAATTGCACCAAATGTAAAGTACAATGTTGAAAAACAACAATTACACATTTTTGCAAAGGAAGTTAGAAAAACAATAGTTACAGAGGGTGTTTATCCTACTACTAATAAAAGGGCGAAAACGAAAGCTAAAGACTATGTTAAAAAAACAATGAAGTCGAGCAAATATAGAAATTATGTAATAACGAATATTGATACCATTAAATTAAATGGCGATACATTAGAAATTGGTTAATTGTTGGTTTGATTAATTGGTTGGTTGAATGGTAACTCGAAAGGGTTACCATTTTTTTTGTGCCCAAAATTCTCTCCCCGCGATTTACCATCTTGAGTCCCGCATCTCCCTGAAACCAACTTACACAAAACATAGGGTATACGATATTTTCTTATTCTTTTGGTAAAACTTTATTGACTTTTTTTACCAAAATACACATATTATTTCGTATACCTAAGAGTTTGTTTTTTGATGGCGACGGGCTTCAGCGGGAAGCGATGGGCTTCAGCAGGGAGAATAGTATTTAAAAGATTTTCACACATTTTGTAACACAATCCAGAAATTTACATTACTATTAATATAACCAACAACAAAACATTATGAAAGGAAAAACTATTAAACCAATTGAAATGGGAGAAAGAAGTTTCGACCCAATAGACCTATATAACAATCTAAAAAATTTACGTACTGTTTGGTGTTGGGGAGCGCAAGCTTGGACTGCTCATAAAGATAAGTTTTTAAGATTTAAGTCAAATGGCTACTTACACAAAGGACACGTTTATATCACTTTAGGTTGGGATGATACATTTACAATAACTTACACAACTTTAAAAGGAACGGTTTTAAGTGTTCAAGAGGGTATTTATGTAGATATGTTAGTTGATACTATTGATAGAAAAATAGAAACTAAATAATTTTTATCTTATTCAAAAAATGCAAGGCAACTCTAAGGGTTGCCTTTTTTTTTGTGTCTTGTTTTTTTGAAGAACTTAATCTTCCTGCTGCTCATGCGGCTGCAGAACGGTGAATAGTATAATATTAGGTATACGATATTTTCTTATTATTTTGGTAAAACTTTCTAACTTTTTTTACCAAAATACACATATTATTTCGTATACCTTTAAATAAAAAAACTAGAAGACAGAGGCGACATCCAGGAAAACTGTGGAGCTGCTCCTGGTAGAAAAAAGCTTATTGTTTGTAACGTATTTCAATAATTTACATTACTATTAATATAACCAACAATAGAACAAATGAAATTAATAAAAGACTTAAGAGTGTTAAATGCAATAGGTAAAAGATATGGTTTAGATTTTTGCAATATCTTTAAATATTATATAGGCGATGCTTACAAAGATAGTAAAGACAATTATCTACCTAAAGTATTTAACTATAAAAGCAAAGCGTATAAATTGAAATATTTTGATGGGTGTTTTAATCCATTTTTAATAGAAATTTTGTAACATATTCTAATAATTTACATTACTATTAATATAACCAACAAAAACAAAAGACATGAATAAGAAAAAATTTTTAATGGCACTATATACAGCATTCGTATATGGAATTGTTATATTTTCAATAACATCTTGTTGTAATAGCCGTTATGACAGAGTGGAAACTTCAAAAGAATCAAAATATAACATTATTTTTTATTATCCAAATGGTAATATAGATACCGTTGAAGTATATAGTGCACATAATGTTTCGCAAGGAATGGGTTGTTATTATATAACTATGGATGGCGTAAAGCACACTAGCAATTTACCTTATATTATAAATTACACACCACCTAACTAAAAAAATAATATAGAACCCAAGAAGTCAGATAGACGTAGTCTTGAAATGTTATAAACTAAGAGCAACTTTAATAGGTTGCTCTTTTTTTATGTCCATACTTTTTTCAAGAAGATGTGGGGAGAGAGTCGACAGGTGAAGGTGAACATATACAAAACATTAGGTATACGATATTTTCTTCTTATTTTGGTAAAACTTTCTAATTTTTTTTACCAAAATACACATATTATTTCGTATACCTTAATTACAAAGGTGACGCTTGACGCAGCCCTCAGCCAGGAGTTTTTCTGGGTGTGATATTTTTTATTATATTTGTAACTAATTCCAATAATTTACATTACTATTAATATAAGCCAACAACAAATAAATAATCATGGATATAATTAATAAAGAATTTTCGCAAACCCAACACAACGTCAATAAAGAAGTTTGGAAATCTCAATTACTACAAAGTTTATATGATGTGATAGAAAATAAGAAGAACGAATGGTCATTAGATAAGGGAACTGTAAATATTAGTGACGAAGATGTTGTAGAAGTTTTACAAAATATGGTAAATACTTTAGACCCCATAGAAAATCATTATGATGAGGAATCTGGTAGATGGTATGGTATGGACAGTAACATATAATTAATATCCCTATATAAAATATTTAAACCTCATAAACTAAGAGCAACTTTAATAGGTTGCTCTTTTTTTGTGTCCATACTTTTTACAGAAGGAAAAGTTACCATCAGGATTTGAGTCAGGATGGGGGGTGCAATATAGCATTAGGTATACGATATTTTCTTGTTATTTTGGTAAAACTTTCTAACTTTTTTTACCAAAATACACATATTATTTCGTATACCTAAAGTACTGACTGCGACGTGCTAAATCCTGTAAAATTTTTAAAAGTCACGGGGATAAAAGTTTTGTTTTTTTGTAACGCATTTCAATAATTTACATTACTATTAATATAAGCCAATAAAAATGAAGAAAAATTTATCACATAGCATATTGAGTGGTCTTTGTAGTGTTAAAAATCAAAGCAATTCATTAAAGGGTAATGAAAACCCTATAACTCCAAGAGTGAGTTTTATAGTAGATACAATATTAGATTTAGGAATTTATGAGGGTTTAAATTTAGATATTTTTGATGATGTTTCTAATTTAAAATATGTAAATATTGAATTGGGCATAAATATAGGTGCTGAAAATTCTGTTATATATGTTGCACATCACGATGTAAACAATATAAATTCAGATAATTGTCAAGATAACTCTGCGAGTGTTTCTAATTTACTTTCACTTGCAAAACATTTTAGCAACAATAAGCCAACAGATAAAAATGTATATATTGTATTTACTGATTGTGAAGAATTTGGTGGGTTGGGTGCAATTCAATTAAGCAAAAGAATTAATGAGGGTGTATTTGGTAATGTAGAGTATGTTGTTAATTTGGAATTAACTGCTAATGGAACAAACTTTTGGAATGATAGCAAAAATTTTAAAAATGATAGTTTATTGCTTGACAAATTAAATTCTATTACTAAATTTACAAGTGTAAGAACTCCTTTTAATGATAGTGTTATTTTTAGAAAAAACAATATTGATAGTGTTTGTATTGGAAGTTTAACTGACAAAGATTTAAAACAAGTATTGGGGAGAGGTTTTTGTCAAACTTGGGCATTGTGTCATAAAAAAGAAGATAAGTTTGAAAATTCAAACGCAAATGATATGGATAAATTTATAGAACTATTAACTAAAACTATATAATTATGTATAATACTTTTGAACAATTAGAGGGAGAAGTAATGAAACAAGCTAAAACCAAAGGTGCTCAAAATCTTCTTAAAGAAGTTATTGAAAATTGTAAAAGGGAGAAGAAAACAATAAGACAAACTTTTTGTAAAATCAATGAAATTATAGTTGGTAATATGGGAACTTGTTAATGTAAATTTGTTTGTTGGTTAAAAAGGGTAATTCGAAAGGGTTGCCCTTTTTTTTGTTCAATACTTTTTGAAAGGGAGAGAAGTACCATCTTGACATCTGGGTTCAGGGAGGTTTGTCTTAATTTAATATTGTAGGTATACGATATTTTCTTCTTATTTTGGTAAAACTTTCTAACTTTTTTTACCAAAATACACATATTATTTCGTATACCTAAGAGTTTGTTTTTTGATGGCGACGAGCTTCAGCGGGAAGCGATGGGCTTCAACAGGGAGAATAGTACTTAAAATATTTTTATTATATTTGTAACGTATTAAAATAATTTACATTATTATTAATATAACAAGGAAGAATAGCTCAGTTGGTAGAGCAATCGTCTGAACAGCGATGTGTCGGTAGTTCGAATCTATCTTCTTCCACTAAAAATATGGTGAAGTAGCACAATTGGTAGTGCGACACATTATACTAAGTTTGAATGGTGGAGAGTTTAGCTTACTTTACTGTGATAACGCTTGGAGGTTGAGACTTTGAGAGTATTATGTGTATGTGGGGGTTCGAATCCCTCGTTCATCTGCCATTAAATAGGTTTATAGCCGAACAACGAGGCGTCAGTCGTAAGACAATAATCCACGCCTACAAGCCGAAAGGTAGAGTTTAATTGGGGTTAAAATTAAAAATTAAAAATATGAATGAAAAACAAACAAAAATGTTAGAAAAAGGTGAGTTCGCAGAGTATAGTGGTCATCACAAAGACAGTTCAGAAGGTCATATATTTTTAGCAAAAGATGGTGCTTGTACTATGACTTTAACGGGTGCAGCATCAATGAGTCAACAAGAATTAGATAAGTACGGAAATTTATTTGCACACGCATTAAATGTAGCTAAAGAATTAACTGAAAATAAATAATAATAATTTAAATTTATTTACTTAAAAAAGGACAACTATAATGGTTGTCCTTTTTTTTTGTGTCTTGTTTTTTTGAAGAACTTAATCTTACTGCCTCGTCCTGCAACTTCAGGACGGTGAATAGTATAATATTAGGTATACGATATTTTCTTCTTATTTTGGTAAAACTTTCTAATTTTTTTTACCAAAATATACATATTATTTCGTATACCTAAGGGTTTGTTTTTTGATGGCGACGGGCTTCAGCGGGAAGCGACGGTCTTTTACAGGGAGAAGATTATTTAAAAGATTTTCACATATTTTGTAACGTATTATAATTATTTACATTACTATTAATATAACCAACAAAAAACAAACAAAATGAAAAAGAAGATTTTAATAGTAACTTATACAGCTCTTATTTATGCAATTGTTTTAATTGCAATGTTATCATCTTGTAGTTCGCCATCATCTAAAAGGGCGAAAGCTACGGAAGTAATTTCTGACAACTCAATTATAATAGAAAAACTACACGATGGACATATTGGTTCTGGGGTGCATAAAATTAAGATTGATAGTAGTGAGTATATTTTGGTATCTAGACTACAAGGTGTTTGTATTATAAAACATAAATAATATTTTGTAACGTATTCCAATAATTTACATTACTATTAATATAAATCAACAAAACAAACAAAGATGTTATTCAACAAGCAAAGAGCAAAACAATTAGAAAATAGAATCTTAAAATTAAGTGTCAACCACAAAAGAGTTCACGCTTTAGCTTTTCCAAAAGACAATTCTGATGGAGAATATCAAAAACATCAAAAATTAAGGTCTGATTTTTACAATAAACATAAGACAAAAGAGAGAGATTCTGTTTATGACATATATGAATTAGATGGAGCACCTTGTGATTGGGAAAGTACAGAGATTTCGAAATATATGAAAAAGTGCAATCATATTTTACTTAACCTTAGAAATGAATTACTTGCAATAAACTATTATAATGCAGTGAGAAATTCTGACTATACTTTTAGAATGATTGATAAGGCGAAAGATACAATTAACAAATATGACTATGCAGGTTTTGGTCACGATGCACTTGAAATTGATAATCTTTACCCAAAATCAAAAGAGGAAATTGCTAAAAAAGAAAAGTGGGATAATGCAACTATGCTTGAGAGACTTGAAATGAAAACTTTTAATTATCACGTTTCATCAAAAGATGCAAATGATAAGTGTCATAATCTTGTAAAGGAAGTTTGTAGAATAATTTGTTCTGATGCAAAGGTAAATAGGGAGAAGGTAGAATCTTTAGTAGAAATAGGAGTCGAAATAATTGCTGAACATTGTACTATTGTTGAGGACAAAGAAAGTGTAAGAGCAATAGAAAGTCCTATAAATCTTGCTCTTAAAAATGAGGGATATGGGTTTGAGATAAATGTTTATGATAGATAGATAAAAAATTGTTTGTTGGTTGATATAGGGAGAGGGTAATTCTTAATTGAGTTACCCTTTTTCTTTGTGATTAAAAAAAGGGAGAATTATCGTTAGATAGTCTCCCTTTTTTTATGGATAATGATAAAATCACTAAAGTATTTACTTTACAACAATACAAATATAAGTATTAATTTAATATTTAAAAACTTTTAATACATTTTCTTTTTTCCTGCTGGGGTTTTCTTTTTTCCTGCTGGGGTTTTCTTTTTTTAAAGTGTAGGTATACGATATTTTCTTCTTATTTTGGTAAAACTTTCTAACTTTTTTTACCAAAATACACACTTTATTTCGTATACCTCATATATATTGAAATGACACCGACAGATGACCTCCAGCCCAGAGTTTCTGGTAAAATATTTTCACACATTTTGCAACGCAACCCAAAAACTTACATTACTATTAGTATAACCCAAAACAAATAAGATGAGACAAATCACAGAAGAATCAATTGAAGCATTTATGAGTGCTACACCTTTCAGCAAAAGTAATATGAGTGTTGAAGTAAAGCCAAACGTAACTATATTAAGTTTGTTCGGCAACGAAATTGCATACAAATACAATGACCCTCAAAATACATTATCAATTACCAATTGTGGCTGGAAGTCAAACACAACAAAGGAAAGATTAAATGCTTTACCTAATGTAAGTATTTGTCAAAGTTCAGGAGTTTGGTTTTTGAATGGCGAACAATGGAATGGAGAACTAATAGATATTAAGCCAGTTTTAAATTAAAAAATAATTAATATTTTTTGTAACGCAATCCATTAATTTGCATTACTATTAATATAAAGAGTGAGTAATACAAGGTTACTTAATGGCTATGTTGGAGTCAGCTCTTTTTATAAAGAGTGAGTAATACAAGGTTACTTAATGGCTATGTTGGAGTCAGCTCTTTTATGGAAGAATAGCTCAGGGGTAGAGCAATCGTCTGAACAGCGGTGTGTCGGTAGTTCAATTCTATCTTCTTCCACAATCCCTCTAAATCTCCGCCCGTAAGGTAGCGGATGAACCAAACTGCAGAGGCTTGAATTGACAAGAGGGGGTGTAATTTTTATAAATAAATTATTAATTAAAATCGGAAAGAATTATGAAAAAACTCAATTAGGTACTACATTATGAAAAAAAAACAAAAAGGCAATCAGAAATGGTTGCCTTTTTTTGTGTCTATACTTTTTTCAAGAAGATGTGGGGACAGCAGGAAGGAAATTCGAGCAACATAAAAACAATACAAGGTATACGATATTTTCTTCTTATTTTGGTAAAACTTTATCACTTTTTTTACCAAAATATGCATATTATTTCGTATACCTTAACTACAAGAATGTCATTGTGAGCAACCTTCAACAGGTGGCTCTCTAAAAAGGTTTATATATTTTGTAACGCATTCTAATTATTTACATTACTATTAATATAAACCAACAAAAACAAAATTATGTACGCAGAAAACGGAGTAAATTGCGAAAGGTGTAGCGTAAAAGCTAAGACTATAACAATGAGTTGGTTTAATATTCAAATGATATGTAATGATTGTGATAAAAAAGAATTAAACCATAAAGACATTGATAAAGCAAAATCATTAGAATTAGAACAAGTTAAAAAAGGAAACTATAACTATATGGGTATGGGTTTGCCTAATGATTTGTAACGCATTCTAATTATTTACATTACTATTAATATAAACCAACAAAAACAAATGAATTGGATTACTAAAATACTTCGCAAAAAGGAAATAAAGCAATGTGCTATATCTGGTGTTAGCATACGTTTTTCTCGTAAACAATACGATAAAAGGCGATTACCACCATTGTATTTTACAGTTGACTATACTGTGAATAATAGCGTACTTTATTTAAAGGGTGAAGAGTATTCGCCTTCTAATTGGAACTATGACCGAATGACAAGGTATATGAGAAATGGCGTACTCTCTGAAAATGTATGCTAACATAAATATAAAAACCGTTTCATTTGCCTAATGATTTGTAACGTATTCTAATTATTTACATTACTATTAATATAAACCAAAACAAAGAAGATGGAAGATAAATATCAAGCATTTTTATTCGGATTTTCAGTTGGTGCAATTATATTCTGTACCTTATTCGGATATGTGATAGGTCAAATATGTTAAACCAAAACAAAGAAGATGAAATTAACAAGATTATTAAATAAATTAGCCAGTTTAATTATGGTAGTTTTATTTTTTGGAGTTTATCCAAGAGAACTTCAAGAGGGTGCGCCAACAATATTTGCACTATTAAGTATGTTGATATATTCAGTTCATAAGTATATTTTAGATAGAATTTTGTTAAACATAGAGTTAAAAGAATTAAGTGAAACAATGGAAGAAATGAAGAAAGAGTTTGACAAACACCCATTAGCACCACATAACTTAAATAAAAAAGATAAAAATATATGAAAATATTAAAAATGATATTATTAGTTTTAATGACTTTTTTTACAATGTTTTTGATAATGTTTTTCATTATTATGAAAGTTTCTGAAAAAACAAGAGGGGAATTGATGTTAGAGAAAAATAAAATAGAATTAGAAACTCAAGGTAGCAACGATAGGGCACCTCCGTAAGGTAATAGATAATTAATATTTAAAAAAGAGCAATCAGAAATGGTTGCTCTTTTTTTTGTCTATACTTTTTTCAAGAAGATGTGGGGACAGCAGGAAGGAAATCCGAGCAACATAAAAACAATACAAGGTATACGATATTTTCTTCTTATTTTGGTAAAACTTTATCACTTTTTTTACCAAAATATGCATATTATTTCGTATACCTTAGTTACAAAAGTGACGCTGGACGCAGCCATCAGCCAGGAATTTTTCTGGGTGTGATATTTTTATTATATTTGTAACGTATATCAATAATT
>Ga0233414_10000077_pt1 | contig 43690 bp, 85 predicted proteins | sample Na_anoxic_10_MG_FD_189020 | JGI IMG/M metagenome (GOLD analysis project Ga0233414, IMG submission 189020) | Seawater microbial communities from Saanich Inlet, British Columbia, Canada - Na_anoxic_10_MG | ecosystem: Environmental > Aquatic > Marine > Inlet | place: Canada: British Columbia... | reverse complement strand
GATATAGTCTCAAGTCGAGGTTACATGATAATGCTGACATAAGTGTTTCAAGTTTATTATTAACCTTGCTTAGTGCTATGTTGCGTGATACTGTGAACTCGGTTGGTTGATTGTTTGATAGGTTCATAATGTCTCCTTAATTGTTATGTATTATTATTGTAATACATATTAGGTAATAAGTCAAACAAATATTAACAAAAAATTATAAAAAAAATATTGTTAGCATTATATACATTTGGCACGATACTTGCTATACAAGCTCTGGGAATGCTGAATATTCGTTTAACCAACCGTCGAAATCTACATGGTATTTATCAAGTGCGTATTGTTTCAGATCATTCAAGAATCGTTGGTGTTTCTTTTGGGAGCAACTACCGTATGATAGCGACCAAGGTAGATACTTTTCAAATCGCACTTTCTGACCGTCTATAGTGGCTTCTGTGACGTTTATATCAGCAAAGCCGAGCTTACACTTGATAAATGATACAAAACCCCTCCTAGCCTTATATCGGCCATCGTGTCTCCATAAATATGTTAAAAACGCTTGGCATGTTTTATGTTGCTGAATAAATCTATCTGATGCAAGCCAGTTACGTAGCTTTATAACCTCGTCTTTTATCGCGGTGATATCCGCCCCCTTAGATATAGTATCTTCGAGGGTAGATATTTTTTTTATAAACAGATTTGTAAGATCATCCATTTTTATCTTTATACTCCGTCAATTTACCAGTAGCCATAAAATTAGCAAGGCATGTGCAACACGGATGCTTGCTAGATTCATGACTATGGTATTTACATTGCTGACATTCAATATGCATATTAGCCAGTTATATTGTCAAAGTCTATACTTTGGGCTTGGTTATAGTTTTGTTGTGCTGTATTCTGTTGCCCTGTCATTTGTTGGCTTGGATTCTGTTGTGTTTGTGGATTACCACCAAGAAATTGCACAGAGTTTGCATTGATAGATATACGGCTTTTGGGTTGCCCATGTTGATCTTGCCATCTATCTTGTCTAAGTTTTCCGCTAATAGCAATTTGACTACCCTTTTTCATGTACTGGGATATAGAATCCGCTGTTTTTTCCCATGCTGTTACATCAAAAAATGATACTTGGTCTTTACCCTCGTTAACTGCTATTGAAAACCGACAGTAGTGCTTATTTGATTTTGTATATGTTGACTCTGGGTCTCTGACTAATCGTCCTATTATTGTAATATTATTGATATCGTATGACATTATATTTTCTCCTTTGTTGTTTTAATCGGCTGTTTTAGACAAAAATTGACTAGGTACTAAGCCCTTTTTTGAACTTCTGTCTATATTTGGATTCTTACCCATCCTAAACTTATAAAGAGAGCAATTAGGTATATTGCACTCTTTAACTTCTTTCGCAGAATCACAGCAACAATCTAAACATTTTTGCCTTATTGCTTTTATAGGTGTAAGATGTTTCATTTTTGCCCCTGTATTAGTTTTTGTATTGATTGCATACCCTTGACGATGTCAACATTTTCGAGTATCTCGATTTGAGATCTCCACTCTTTGATGGTGTCGTTTGGGTCTTTAACTGTTTTGTATGCTTTTTTAGCTTTGTCTATTAGTGTTTTCCTTGCTTTTTCTTGGTCTTCTTTTGTTTGCGTATTCTGTGGTATATCTTGACTTATTGCTTCTTTCACCTCGTCATAGGTTGATATACTATTATCCGCACCTATACCAAATATACCTAATGCTCTACCGATTGCACGAGTTTCACATTTTTCAAGTTCAAACTCTTTGGCAATACTCTTTAAAGCGTGTCCAGTAGTTTGTAGCTCACCGTTAATATAAATTTCAGCGGTAAAGACTACATTATTTCCTACGATTTCATACTTTGTGTTTATCGTACCGTCTTTATGATTTTCATTAAAGTACTTTAGTCGGTCAATTACCTTAACATATTCACGACCCTGCAATTTAATTGTTTTCATCTACATTGTCTCCGTATGTTGTAAAAATCCTCTAGCATCCTAACACGATCCTGAAATGTCAGGTGTTGTTTCCAGTGGTTTTTCTTAAACGCCTTCATTCGTTCATCACGCTTTTTCATCTCTGCAATGATATAGTTTAGGCCATTATTAACGGTCTCCCTCTGTTTGTTACACGTAGTCATCGACGATCTCCTCTAACTCTTCGGACTCGCTATAAATAACGTGTTCAAATAGCGTGTTATTGTTTTTATCGGTGTATATGTTTTTAATCTTGTAACGTTTATTACCGTCTTCATCTTGAACCATCTTGCGTATTGTGATGATATTAGACACATTTTCTGTTGCTGCTTGTTTCATAATTTAACTCCTTTGTTTATTTTGTTCTCATGACCCATATCCATATCCATATCCAGATCCATATCCAGATCCATATCCAGTTCCAGATCCATCTCCATATCCATATCCATCTCCAGATCCATATCCAGATCCATATCCAGTTCCAGATCCATCTCCATATCCATCTCCATCTCCATATCCAGATCCAGATCCATATCCAGATCCATCTCCATATCCAGATCCATCTCCAGATCCAGACCAGTTTATTTTTTCCATTCCTGTATCCCATAAAGATTCGTAATTGAGTCTTGAGTCATTGGTATTATTTCGATTGTTTCAGTTAGAATAATACTATCTACAGCAATAGATATTTTGCAGTTTTCAGACTTTTGCGAACCGTCTACAGCTAATTGTGATAATGAACACGCTCCATCCCAGTAAAATACACGTTTAGCATTTACTAGTTCTACTTCTTTTCCATCTCTACGTTTTAAGTATCCAAAGTGTACCCCTGCTGAGTATGTACGTATCATAACGCATTCCATACCGTCAACTTTAGCACCTTGCTCTTTTTGTGCGTCTTTTCTTACATATTCTACGTTATCAATTTTTATAGTTTGTGGTTTCATTTTCTACCCCCGATATAGTCTTTCATCAGCTTATTAAATAGTATGCCGATAATCCAACCTTCTTTTTTAGCTTTACGCTTGAAACGTTCAAAGATACTGTTATCAATACCTCGTATGCTTTTAACTTCTGACATAATTACCCCTTTTCTGACTAAGCGTAACTTCCCCGTAAAATGGCTTAAAATTGCTCATACCCCAGCATTTACCTATATCTCCTATAGGCCGGTGACTATCACCTGTCACAACCATGCCATGACCACGTTCTTCAAATAAAACTATCATCCCGCCATCACTTATCATGAGACATGGAAAATCAATATCTTGGTTTTCACTATTTGTCTTTATTGTTGATTCAATCATCCCTTACTCCTTGTTTTTAATGTACTCTAATTGTACTACATAAGTAGGGAAAAGTCAAATGTTTTTTTTATTTTATTAAAATAATTGTGGTGGTGATTATGGCATATATACCGATCCCGATAATGCCATATGTTTTGAGTTTGTTGTATAGTTCTTGCTTTTGGTTTTCAGCTTCTAATATCTCAATTTGAGATTGCATGTTTGAAAAAATACAGTCATCTGACGGCAAAAATATATTAGTGATTACTGAATGTTTAGCAACTAATATTTTCATGTTCGAGTAATCGAAACAAAACATTTCTTGCCCGTCTATTTGATATATATTATACTGCGGTTTAAGTAAAAATAGTTCCGTATCGTACTGGCTAATCAAACAAGTTATACTTATTACTATCGTTAATATCAATTTTGACATTTGGCACCTTTTTAATTTTCTTCTTGATTTTACGGTTTAATGATAGCCGATATAAATAACCAGCCACCATACACAATAAACCGACAATTATGCACTTGATGATTGCCAACACTTTCACTTTTTGCCTTTTATAGCATCTTTGGCCTTATTACCACCGATATAGATCATGAATATGTAGAATGATTTATCCACAAGCGAACCCATATAATCGACTTTAACACCGATAAATTGCAGTACAGCGTTAACGGTTAGAAATGCCATAGCAAAGATTACCACGGCAAGTGTGCTACTTTCTTTTACTTTGTCTTTTACAGTGGTCTTAATGATAGTACCCATATTATAACTCCTATTGCTATTGCTAGTATTACGATTGTTTGTATTGCTTCAACCATATTAAATCTCCTTACGCTGTGCCCACAGGCAACCGTTAATCATACCAAGTAATAATACCACAAATGGGTGTATATGTAAAGGATAAAATTTAATTGATATAAATAAAAAAAACGCTGAAATAGTTATCCAGATGGCATAGCGTAAACGCGGTATTTTCTTGCTAAAAAAATCGGGTGCAAAAAAATGACTCATGAGTGTACCACATGCAAACGGTATAAATGGGATATTCCAGGATGAACAGAATACTTGATATGATATAGTAGCTTCATAACCTCCGGCGATTAATACAACTATATCGAAGATAACTACAATACCTGTAGCTACGAGTAGAAATAATGTTGTTATTTTAGGAATCTTCATACAATTTGTAGGTGAATATGGTTACCCTTACCGACATTATGTAATATAGCTGTCTTCTTTTTAGGTCGTTTCTTGTCATAGCGTATCATATTAAAGAACTCCGTTAATCTCTTAGCCATCCCACGGGGCATGTCTTTGGTACGAATATCAAGACCCCTCCAATACATATGCACTGATGGCCACGGTTTACGCTTGTACTTTGCAGCCAGTTTTTTATCTTTGTTATTACCATATATATCGTCTTGCTCTTTTTGTGTGCGGTGTACTCCGGTAATGGTAAACGTTTCATAGTTTGGGTATTCTATAGATGCCCACTCAATCCCCAGTTTTAGGATGTTGACAAGCTTCTGTTTGACATTGCCCGATTCCATGTTCAGGCGTTCGCGATCTGACTTGTATTCGATATGTGTCATGACACAAAGAATATTATTTTAATAGCTCCGGATACCATAGCAACAGCCGTGATGCTTTGAAGCCATGTAAGTATATTGATTTTAGTATCAATTTTACCCTGCTTAACTTTGATTTGTGTTGTATCGTCAATCAACCCTGGTTTCCCATTACCATCTATTTGTTTTACAAGCCTATCGACTTTGTCTTGGTATGATTTACAATTTTCACGGCGTTCATCTGCTTTCATGTTAGCTCCTATAATATTATTTGATGGTCATTAAATCCACCACGCTCATTAAATCTATCCGAAAAGTCGGTCTTTGCATAGTCGTATAATCTAACATTATCAAATACGGTCTTGGCACCAGCACTTGCACCAGCCGTAAAATTATCATATGAACCCAATACAAATGATTTAATTGTGCTACTTGCACCCGTTGTGCGTGAACCTGTATAGTTAAATATGGAAGTACCATTTTTATATACTCTTAGTGTATCACTACCACCACCTATACCATTCTTATCAACTACCCAAGCAATGTGAAAGATTTCACTAGCTGTCCACGTTAAACCACTTATTGTGTCGAGTCTTGGATTAAGTTCTGTACCTGATGGCGTTTTTGAATACCAATACGAAGAACCATTAAATATGTTTATGTGTTCCCAGTCTGTAGAGTCTGATGTATCAGTATGCAACCCCCATAGTAGGTGCTGAACTCCATCCTGTGCCACTGAATCAGTACATGCCCATGTTGGTTGACACCAATACTCTACAGTATATTGATCTGTATTAGGTAATAGTGTGCCTGATGTTTCTAGAAATACCACTCGGTTATTTCTCACCGTTCCTGTATCAGCACCATTATCAAACTTGACGCTTGAGTAAGTGACTGTACCATCAATAGCACCATTAACACCAATAACGCTATTATTGACTTGTGATAAAGAGCCTAATCTATTGGCAACTACTGGTGGTTTCATTATAGGTTTTTTATATCTTGTATTCTCTTATCATCTATAGCTTTTATCTGATCTCGCAGTATTGCTATTTCTTCGTATGCAATTCTATTTATTTCATCTACAGTCTCGCTATCGTCTTGTTTTTTAATTATCTTTTTTACTTTTGCTATTTCTGCGGTTGTTAATGCCATAATTTATCTCCTTATTATGTTATGAAAATACTACTGTTACCATTAAATCATCACCACCGACTACAGTGCTTCCTACTTGGTCAACGTCTATACTAACTATATCGTCCTGTGTAAGTGCTGTAACATCTGGTGTATCACTATCATCTGTATTTGTACCAGCTGCGATTATTGGACGCTTTGATTGTGTTGTAAATATTGTAGTTCCGTTTTTATTTACATCGATTTGCATGTCTGCGCCTGTTGGTGCGGTGTCTGCGTATGCTATAACCTTGCTAATTGTTGCACTTGCTGGCATTAATACTTGTGCCTGCTTTGTTCCAACATATGCATTACCTTTGAAATAAAATGTTATTCCAGTCGAACCACCGCCACCACCACCATTGTCATCAACATACTTTTTATTTGCAACTTGATAGTCTGTCGTAGGTGCTGAACTCGGTGTAACTGGGAAACTCCCGAAGGTTTTAACACCGTTTACCGTTTGAGCTTCAGTTTTATTGACCGCCTCTTCACTTAGTGTGTTTATATCCGCTGCGCTATTAGTGTCGCTACTGTCTCTAGTTGGTAATATTGCCATTATTTAACTCCTTATGCTTCATAGGTTATAACGATATAACCTCTATTAATGCCAGTACTATTGTAATCTGTATTATCAAATGCACCACCAGAAATCCTAAATAATTCAATATTAGTACTTGTAATTTGCGCTCTACCACTAGAAACACCGGAGCTGTCGGCTCTATCTATTTGTAGTATCCTAGTACCATCATCTTCATATATTAAAACTTGCAATCCTCTTATTTTTGTTTGTGTTAATCCATGAGCAACATTTAGACTACTAGTTGCGTCCATATCCCAAGCTCCAATTTCAACAATTTTTGTTTTTAGATATACATTATCTGTCTGTATACCATCACCTGATGACATATCCAAGCTTCCATCTATATCGACATTACTTCTAGCATCTACCTTATCAAAAAATATAATTTCACCATCGTGTCTATATGATTGAGCAACATTAATACCTATATTATATTTAAGTATAGTATTATTAAGTGCTGACAAGTCTACGTCTCTCGGTGGTGCTGCGGTTCCTGTACTATCATAGATGTCTGCACCTGATTCAAAGTTTATTGTATGGTCGCTTGCGTAGGTCAAATCCTCTCTATAGTTGCCCTTTCCTACCCATATAGTACCAGATGTAAGATCATCAATAGCATCCTGTAGTTTCCAATTATATTTGACTCTACCTTCAAAGCAATATGCGCAACCTTGACAACGTGCATCCTCTATAATTGAGGTTGTAATAGTGGTTACTTCACTATTTAGTTTTATAACCGCCAATGGTCTTTGCGTGCTAGCTATAGAGGGTAATACAGCGTTTTCACTTTCGGAACCTGTAACAACTGTAATAGTACTGTCTGTATTAGCTACTACAACATCATAACGTGTGGTAATACCACCTGTGGATATTACAGGGGCGGTTATTGTACCACTATTTACAGCACTCCATTTAACATCTATACCGTTAATTTTAGCTTCACCAGCTGCAATAGCTACTGTCATATCTGGTGTACCCTGCTGTGTTACTTCCCCACCGTCTTTTACATATGGTAATTGACCACTACCAATACTATCTAAACGTTCTTTTAGGTTGGTATGATATGGACGTGCTGCGGTTGTTTCAGCGTTTGTGGTACCAATTGCAACGGCTGCCAGATCGTCAATTAATTCATTTATTTTATTCTTTAAGTTGGTGTAATTAGTTCTATGTTGTAAGCTCGTTACATCACTTTGACGGGTTACTTCAGATATATCCGCACTAGTTAATTTATCAGCCATGTTGTTATTCTCCTATGCGCAATCAACATTGTGTATCTCAGTTGTTGCATTGTCTATTTCATCGTTAGTACTTAGTGGGGTACTAATACCCATATCATACACAAAACCTTTATCATAATCCATTATGTCATCATATATAAAGTCCCCTAAATCCGAATAAGCAAATCCACTGTCATCAAGGTCAAACTGTGTATAATGATTAGGTGTTTTGTTTTTGTCAAAGTGATGCTTTATCTTTGTTACAATATAGATCTGGTCTGCACTTGAACCACCTACAAAACGCCTCCACATCATTTGAGCATCATTCAATTCAGTTATTAGGTTTAAATAAGGCCATTTTAAATTTTTAGCTTCAAACACAGGAGTGCCGAATTGATTAACAAAGCTATCTGACACACTTTTGCATTCAGCATCAGATATAAACAGGGGGTTTTCAAGTCGTGCAGTGGTTCCGTTTAGGTTAGCCATATTATCCCAGTTCATACCCTCCCCTTCATATTTGGGGTTAGTACTAGACCACTTATTACCATAGGCTGTGACTGTAACAGTGCCAGTAACACTATCAACATCAAACGATATACTTGTAGGATTAACAGATAGATTACTTACTGTAATATCATCTGGTTTATCAACCGTTAATCGTTTATATGCAGCATTGCCAGACCATGTGAGTGACTTACTACCAGTTGAGCTTATAGCTTCAACATCAAGTTGGACCTCTTCATCGGTTGTATTATTATCTGTTATCGCGGTTATTCTCTGTAATATTTTACCACTATTCTTTGCAACACTTCCGATGTTCTCATAATTAAGATAATTAAATACACCTGTGGTATCGTCAATCTCTGGCCTTGGTTGTACGTATAAAACATTATCATCAGTATCACTATCATACTCGGTATACATTACATACCCTGTAGTATTGATAACTTGCATACATTGATCTAATAGATTCTCAGCTTTTACAACATCTGTATTACCAACAGTCAATGTGGTACGCGCACCAAATGATGATAGATCAGCAATACTCGTAGCTGTGTAAGCAATGCCCACTTTATCACATATAGACTTTATAATATCATCAATAAATAATCCGTTAACATCACTATATTTTATATCAATCCCTATGGCTTTTCGGTACGTATCACGGCCTTTACATGATATCATCGGCATAATAGGAGCTTTTGGGTCAGTAAACGAAGGGTTATCAAGGTAATAAACAGATGTATATAATACTTCAAACTTAGAAATAGTATATACTGTAATATCAGATATAATATAATTACTACTCCATGTAATACCGTCATATAAAACAGCAACTTGTATAAACCTTTCATTGTCAATATCAGTAAAGTCTATTTCTTGAGTACCGTCTATAGTATCGGCACCATAAATCCATGATGTGAAATTACTAGTGCTTATTAAGTTAGGATCGTCAAAGGTCCTATAATATATTTTACCAGCGGTATTATTAGCGGTTACGGTTATTTTATCAAAGGATTCCAACCCGATAACATTAGTATCATATGTTTGGACTGTGTAAGCGTCAGGGGTGTATGTTGTACTACCATAATTAACACTATCATACAGGGGTAAAAACTCAGGCGCGAAATGTGTTGCACCACTCACATTGTCAGAATCTAATATTACAGTCCCTCCACTATGCTCAGTACCAAAGAAAAACGATTTTATTGTTTCACCAGCGATATCGTTTAGATTTAGGCTTTCGCTTGACGTGCTACCATCGTCGAGTATATAGCCAGCTTTTAATCTTACTTTTGTATCAATATCAAATAGGTTTTCACTAGTGGTCCCACTACCAGGGAAATATTTACCATTTTCATTGTATACCGAAAACGATATAGTACCAGGTAAAGGCGTTAGCGCAAAATTACTAAACTTTAGCTTTTTACCACTCTCGGTCCAATCGATACCACGCTCTATGTCGATATCTTCTATGACTTGCCATGATCCATTATCATACACCTCAAGGTACACCTCAGCTTGTATGTTTGGGCTTATGAGGTTATTGACTATTTCCTCTGTTCTTGCAGATGTGCTGGCCTCTCTAGACATATGATACTGACTCCACATTAAACATAATATAGTAATAGTTTCTATTATCCCATTCTCTCTTTAGACCAGTTATATTGCAGTTTAGGGGGAAGTTACTAGAATCATAAAGATCCTCCCATTCGGATGCATCATTTGGGGTATAAAAGTAATTACTAGCCCCGTTTTTTAATAGGTCAAACGCCGAACGAAGAATAGTGGGTGTGACACGTCCTTTAACCGAAAATACTAATCTTTCACCACTCGTAATACTGCGTGTATTACCGCCCGCTGTACGTTTACTAGATTTTTCTAATATAGGGTCTATTAACTCAGCACAAAGGCCCAAATCAACGCTTGTAGTTCCATCTGATATTATAGCCATTATCCGCCCCCAAATACATCAATACCATACGTTTGTTGTAGCTCGTTTACAAACTCAATAGCGTTTGGGCTTGATACATTTATAACTGTATTTCTATTATCAATATTTTCTGTATTACTTACATTATTAGGTGTTACTTGTGAACCTTGTGGAATGTTTACAAGTTCGGGACCAGCTTCACCGACAAGCGCAGTACCACCAGGTGAAAAATCCGTACCCTGTCTAAACTTCGGCACTGGTTGTGACATAATAATAGCAGACTCTACACCGCCAGCAATACCCGCAGCGGTTGCCCCCGCAAGGTCTCCCTTTGCTAAAAATGCAGTTACAGCAAGGGCGGTATTAATAAGGGCCTGTATAAACTTGGCTTTTCGATCTGCTTTAAATTGTTCTGTTTTTAGTTTCTTTTCACGCTCGGCTTCTTTCTTCTTTAGGTCTTCGCGTTGTAGTTCTAGTCTTATTTCATTGGCTAGCTCTTCATCACCGTTTGCAATGGCCTGTTCTAATTCAGCTTCTTTATCAGCCCGTTTTCTTGCGGATTCCTCTTCATCTAATGCTTTTAATTGTTGCGTATATTCGTTAGCGTTTTCAAAGTCTAATGCCCTTGATTCTTGTAGTCTTCTAAATATTTCATCGTTTATTGTTTTAGCACTATCAAAACCAGCCTGTAAAAGAGCTTCTTTTATTTCTTTTTCTTGCTGAAAAGCTTCTATTCTTTTTTGTATTTGTTCAAGCGTTAAGTCTGTCAAATCCTTTTCAGCTATACCCATTTTAATGGCTTCTATGATTAATTCTTGCCGTGCTTTTTTAAGTGCCTCAGATGCTTCTTTGTTTTTGACTACAGAATTAGTATTTTTATCAACCTTTCCAGTGTTATCCTTTATTGTTTCAGATAGGTTTATTATCTCATTTGCTAAGTCAGGAGATAACTTTAGTATATCTTCAATTTCAATTTTACCATCTCGTAACCCTATTGCTAGTTGACGTTTAGACTCTGTTAGATTTTTTGTGGTATCTGATAACAGATTTTCCTTTTCATCTAATTGAGTTAGTATTTTATTTTGTTTACTTAATGTATCAGTAACCTGAGCCTGTACAGTTCGATACGCTCCGCTATTAGTACCTAAAACGTCAAGTAATTGTTTTTGCTTTTCGAGTGTTTCATTGTTTTCATCTCGTTTATCTTTAAGTTTGGATATCTCTTTTTCTAGATTAGGTACTAGTGATAATGACTCTCTGTACTGTTTATTAATATTGTTGATAAAGTTTACATACTGAGATTTTAATTCTAATTGCCGTTCAATTCTTTTACTGCGTTCGCTCTGTGTTAGCTTTTTATTTGCTGAGTCTAACTCACTTGATACCCTTCTATATTCATCGGTTGCACTTATAAGGTTCTTTGTAGTAGTTAATAGATCGTCTTCCTCTTTAAATAAATCCGCTATACTACCAGATACAACCGATACAACTGGTAGTAATTTACTTCCAAGACTAACAGCCATATTTTTAAATGAACTTGTTACCTTTTGGAACTTTTCAGCATCAGTCAACGCAACATCACCAGTTTTTTCCAGTATTTTTGCACCGTCTGCAAGAACCTTATTAAGTATGAACTGAGCATCCATAGCCTTGCCAGCTGCCTTTGCTTCTTCAGCCCACCCCTTGGTGATTATACCGAGGTTATCTAAAATTAAAGGAGATCCACGACCGATACCAGTTACAATATCATTAAACGCCTGTGTGGTATCAAGCCCCATAGCCTGACCGCGTACCCTTGCAACTTCCATAAGGTTTGCCATTTCATCAATGTCTTTAGTAACATTTAACGCCATAGCTTTATTTGCAGAGCTTATAATATCAGCATTTGAAATAGTACCTTTAGATACTCTTTTTAACTCTTTTAATATTCGCTTAGAAGATACACCAAATTGTGTTTCCATTGCCTGTACTGATTGATTAAACTTCGCAGCGCCTGTTGCTATATTAATAGCCTTTGATATAGCAATACCACCAGCGGTGACAACACCCGCAATTTTTAACCATGACGCTTTAAATACTCTAGCAAATCCCTCGTTTTTTTTGGTTGTATCTTCAAGTTTCTTTTTGAGTTTATCAATTTCGGCTTGAGCTTCCTTTACGCCCTTGGCTAGTACTTGTATCTCTATTTTATCTTTTGCCATGTTTATACTTCTTTAGTTTCTCGACATTAATTTGCTCTATTAATTCATAGATAATCCGAAGCGGGGCTTTATTATACGATTTCCAGTCATATCCGTTTCGTAAGAGTTCCAAGTACACCCCTCTCCAAGTATCATCCGTTTGCTGCCCCCCTTCGACAGGAGGGCTACCAGCTTTTTTATATACATCCAATAATCGAATATTTGGTCAACTATTAAAAATATTTCCTCTTCATGTGTTTTGGAATAATCAATTAAGGCGCGTCTATAACCACCATTACCACTCGTAAAACTCTTTGAAAGATTATATATTTCGTAGACTATTTGTTTATAAATGCCTGCTTTTAATAGGTTGTTTTTAATCCTTTCAATTTTATTTTCTGGTATCTTTTCCATTAAATCAGAAAACTTACTAAATAATGATGCTATAAGATTAACACTCGTAAAGCCGTCACTTGGTGTTATATGTGTTATTTTTATAGCGTGTGTACCAATATCAAAATTGATAGTCTTATTCTTTAATACTTCAATAAAATTTGGAGGGTTAACACTAACCCCTGATGTATCAACATAGATACGTTCGGGGCTAGCTATTTTACTTTTATACTCTCTGTTTTTAAAGAGTATATACAATAGTATAACTCCTAATATGATTAGATGTGTTATACTAAGGGTTATCATTAATCTACTCTTACAATCTGCATTAAATCCGCGTTTGTAGGATATAGAGTATCACTGATAAGGTCGGCTGTAAAAGGTGCCATAAAGTGACCGCTTTCAGCTTTACCAAACTGATTACCAGTAATTTCAAATTGTACTTCCCTAAGGCGTACGATCCATGATCTATTAGATCTATCTTCACCGACGAATGTAGGTCTATAGAAGACATCAGTATCAGGCTCGCTACCAACAGCAAGTGAAGTTTGTCCTGTTTGACTACCATATTCTACAGCACCGAAAATAGTTTTGGCAACATCGGTACCGCTGAAATTAACTTGTCCGCCTGTGATTTGGCCTTCACGCTCTTCAAGATCCTTGAAAAGTAGCTTTTTAGGAGTTGAATACTTAAACTTCATGAAAGTATCTGTAATATTAAGCTCTGCACCCTCTACAAGGCCGAAGAAAGGACCGTATGTATTGCCCGCATCACTTGACGGTGTATATACCTTAAATGTGTAAGAACTACCAGCCGTTAATGTTGGTGCTGTGGTTCCATCCTCTTCAAGTACCATTGCACTTTCATCAAATGCGATACTACCATCATCATTATATATGATTTTACCAGTTGCAACCTTTCCATTGTCATCGGTAATCAGTAGGTTATCAGCTACAGTGGAAGCGAACTCATTTATGGTCCAACTTGGATTTGTTGCAGGGGTTAGTATTGAAGTACCACCGCCTGTACTATCAACCGCGTATACTCCGGTACCCGCGTATTCTCTTTTTTGTATGTATAAATCTGGTGCCTTTGCGATGACCTCTTTTGCTATGTCAACGTCCGAAAGCCCAGTGTAATATGTTAATGCCATGATTAGCTCCTTATTGTGTATCTTGTATTAATGGTTTTATTGTGTAAAGTGTACTAATCTCGAAAGTTTTAGTATCTTCTACATATTCAGGGGTACCCGTTCCTTCTAACTTGCTACCCGTATGATCTTTAAACTGGTTGACTTTCAATAGCAACCTTTCAAACACTTCAAGTGCTTTTAGTTCTTCACCTTCAGAAACAACAATACGAAGCTCTAAAGGTAAATCCAATGTTAATGTTTTAGTGTTTTGATTATGTATTTCAAAATCATCTGTCATCATAATTTTACAATGTGGTAATTCATCGGCACCAAGATCAGGATTGCCAAACGTGGTGTTAATTTTAACCTCGCTTGTAATGTATTGAACTAGGTCGTAGATATCAGATGCTATCATCTTCGGATACTCCTATTCATTGAGCTTGGTCTATTCTCGTTTTCTTCATCTGAGATATTACCGTCATCGTCTGCATCTACAGGTTCAAGTAATCTCTGTAACTCATCCTTATAGTCTTGCCCAAACTTATTAGCTCGCATATACCACTTATCACCTTCCTCCTCTACATTGGAGAAACATATAATTTCAAGTGATTTATAAACAGTTAGATTTCTTGTAATAGTGGTGTCAATATACCTTGCTTTTAGACCTACCTTATTACGGATATCACGGCATACAATATTATCATATGCCTCATCAATAAAGTCCTGGTAACTAGGTCTTATCCTAAAACGTACACCCGATGCAATACTATCGGTATATTGTGGTTTAAATGTAATCCTGTATAGTTGAGGTTCCCATGTTATAACCTCTGCACTGTGTACGGTTGTATCATCGATATAAATATCAACGTATCCGCCTTTAAAATTGATATTTAATGGTTCTATTTCTTTACTTATAAATGAAGAACTCGTACCAAGTGAAGATGTTTCCTTTACGTATGGCTTGTACTTGCTTCTTAATTCACCAACATACTTAAATAAGTCTTCATCTCGTACGTTGTTTTTAATTGGTGTAGCAACGATGTCGAATAAATAAAACAATCTACTAACAGTATCATCGACTTTATATTGTAGCTCTATTTTGTAGTTACATGCTATAGTCCCAGTATTTGCAGACTGTAGCGTATATCTCATTTCACCGTCAGTTTCAATTGAAATAGCCGTTTCACTTACAAGCTCAGTACCACTATTTTGATATACTACTATGGTTCCCTCTACTGGGATTTCTTGTATATTCCTGTCGTAAAAAGACCAACTAAAGGTATAATCTTGACTCTGTTCTATTTCTATTCTCATTTAAGTCTACTCAAATATTTATTGTAATTTTGATCTTTGTAACTTTTCCGCGCTTTATTCAGGTATAAACGGGCTTGATTATTGCTAATCTCCCCCGCTTTAACCTGTTTATCGATTTGTTTTTCATAAGCCCTATAGGACTTGTACAACTCATCAGCTGATAGGGCTTTATGACTCATTAATCTATATACGCGTATTCAACAACTAGTTTGGCAGATCCGGCAGCAAGTCCGGTACCAGTAGCAACCACAATGGCTGTGATAGTTGTTTGATCGGCTGTGGATTCTACGTTACCCCATGCGCTTGTAGATGTTACTGATTTAGAACCAGTCCCATTTAAAGAAACGTCATCGGCGTAATATGCAGCGGTCCCAGTTTTACCAACATCGAGAACACCATCGGTGAAGTCAGTTGTTACCAATACTTTAACGCCAGTGACGTAAGAATTAGGGGGTAAGAAACCAACATCAACAGATGTAGTATCGGTGTAAGCAATAACCTTTTGTAAATAACCTATTCTATTATTTGCACTCATGTTATAACTCCTTAGAAAGTAGGCGCGTCAAAACGTACAACAGCCATAGGAACGTTTTTAATGTTCGTTGCAGCTTGTTCGTAGTTCGTGCCAGTTGCTAGGACGGTATTAGTTATGGTTGCAGGGTTAACTTTAGAAGCTGACCATGATAGACCTTTTACAATACCACCCAAAGAAACTTTGAATTTGATCGAATCTTTAAATGACCGAGTAGCTCTAATAACTGGGTCAATAGAAGGTGCACCACTTAATTTCATATTAAGCGCACCACGCTCAATAAAGTGGATTAGATGGTCAGTACCACCAGCTTCAAGGGCAATTTTGTCAGTAGGTAGAATGTTCATTCCCAAAAGAGAACCAACTACACCACTACGAACAATTTCATCCTGTGCCATGTTACCCATAGTATTTGAAGTTGCAGCAACTAGACCAAGTGACGCTAATTTGTGATACATAACACCACGCATAATCATGAAACCACCCTCAAAATTGACACCCTTTTCACCACGTAGTGAACGAGTTTGTTCTAGGTCGACTAAATTGGCTTGGCTACCATTAGCGTTATTGTAGTTATTAGTATCAGTGATAATCCATTTTGCAGAACCATCTATAATCTTAATACCTACAGTATCAACCATCTGCCCTGCTTTAGTTGTAATAGCTCCGGCTAGCTCAGTAGTTGCACCTTCAATAGCAAGATCAGTACCACCACGTTTGGCCATAATTTCTTCGCTAATATCATCAAGTTCAGCACCATCAGCACGCCATACGATAGGCATTGCATATGATGTTTGAGTCTTGTTTTTAAGATCAATTTCGGTGTCAACACCTACAGTTTGACCAGTATCATCCGTTTGGAATAATGTTTCTTTAATCCACTCTATTTGTGAACCTTCACTTGGTGTACCGCCTTTTTTGACAACACCTGAAGTAATAAGTTTGGCTTCGTTCTGAAAATCAGCACCGACAATACCTTCCAATACTTCAGGGTCGATAAAATTTGAATATTTAATAGACATAATCTATCTCCTTTATATGTTTAGTTTGTTTTTCTCTTTGATAATCGCATCATATAAAGGTCTATTTGTTTTAGATAGGTTCACCAATTTATGTTGATTTTCCTTGCCTAAATAGTCTTTCATATCAATGTTTTCATCTGGTGCATCACCGCCAGGGCGTACACTGTCGGGCGTTGGCTTCAATCCGTTAACCTCGTTTAATAGTTTTTCAGTCCAATCTAGTTTTTGAGCTACATTTAATTTATCATTAGACATTACTAGCTCTTTTTGGACCTCTGGTAAATCTTTGATTTTTTCTTCTAATTTGGATGTAAAATAATCCTTCATAGAATCGTGTTCTTCTTTTAGTGGTGAGAGTTGTTTTAATTCCTCTACCTTTGCATCAAGTAATTCCTTTAGTTTTCCGTCCTCTTCCATTTTCTTTTCATCTGCTAATCGTTTTTCTTCTTTTAGTGTTTCAAGCTCTTTTAATGCTTCCTTTGCTTTGATGCGTTTATCCGCTGATTCTTGACGTAATGCAATAATCAGTTTTTGATCTTCCTCGGGTAAATGTGATAACCCAGGGTGTTCTTGTTTTGTCTCTGCACTTTCAACAGTTTCTACTATTGGTGTTTCTTCTGGCATTCATGCCCTCCTTTGTTAATTAACTTATATTAAGTTAACGTTAACTTAATTATAATACCATACACACATAAAGTCAATAGGGTAACCCATATTTAAAGATGTCTAATGCGCTGTTACGATTACAGTTAAATATGTTGTTTTTCCACTCAATATCATTGTATTGATTGAGGACCTTCCCTATACTCCATGTTATAAATCTGTCTTGCTTTGTCTTATTGCTTTTATCCTCGTTATAATGGTAACTATCGCCCTTAACCGAATAGTCATAACCAGACAAATAGATATTGTTAAACCCAAATACCTGATCGGCAAACTGTAAGGCATGAAACCCACTATCACCAAATACCATGCTTTCATAGTTGAAATAGTGAGTACAATTATTACTTGTATGGTCTATTTTATCGCTGTGTTTAAATCCCACTAATAGCTGATTCGGCATTATCTTGGTCTTATTAAAATAGTCTCTCATATCCTTATCGTAATAAACTATCATATTAGCATGTGGTAACATGTGGTTATTAGTAACGATAACATACATATTGCGCGGTATTGCGGATAGTTCAAGATTATTGACACTATGACCACCGCCAATAATAAGACAGTTTCTATCCTTGCCTATATCGCGTAATGTTTTGATGTTTCTCATAATTTAATCTATTTTATTGTTGTCAATCAATCCTTTATCAATAAGGTATTGATATAATGCTTTTTTAATATTATCTTTTAAGCTTAATTCACCCGAACATATCGAAAATGCTATTTTTGCAAAGTCTTCACCTTCTATTGTTGTTCTAGATATACTTTGGTATTCATATTTATTACCTAAGTTAGCACTAATACCATATACTATTTTAATTTTATATTCATCATAAAGAACTATAAACTCTTTAATTCTCCAATTATTATAATTTTTTGTTACATTATTTTTTGCTAAGACTGGCATTATGCTATTCTCCTTCTATACCCTACTGGGATAAGTCCGTTACCACCTACTATAGTATTAGATACTACTAGTGAATCTGATGTATCCATTATATTTTTTAATGTGTTAGTTGATATAGTATCACCCTGTGATACTTCGGTACCATCAACCCTATATACTTGATCTTCTACAATTCCGTCTCTGCCTTGTGTGGTATATATTGTGTTAATTTCTACCTGTGATAATTCTCTATTAAAAACTCTAATACTCCCGTATTCTCCTGGTAATGCGTTTGTAGTTTCACCAATATGAAAACCCGTATCTGATACTAAAGTTGTAACCGAATCCGAATCAACATTAACCCCGTTTACTCCTAAAGTTACTGTTGAACCGCTTATGCTTAATGATATAAATGTTGGTGTACCTATTGTTAGTGTTGACGAATCAGTAACGGTTTGAAACACTGTCCCACCTAGGTCAATAACTCTTATATCTCCAGATGTATTCGTATTTGATCCTACACACTTATTTGACATCAACCACATTCTTAGGTTTGTACTAGTGGATAAGGCCGAAGGTATAACCCATAAACAAATAGTCGTACCTGATGATGTAGTACCGATTGCACTTTCAACCCTTAACCGACTTGTAGAAGCCATTGTTATTGAAGCCATTTATGTAAATCTTACCCTTATGCTTAATAGTGTCCATATCGCACCGTTTAGAGTATCACTACCGTTTGCACCATCACGCGTAAACTCAAATTGTGATATATTACCCGCCGTCATGCCTAGTGTACTAAGTGCTATACTTTGGGTATCAAATTGAAAGTTTTCGTTTGCTGGCATTGCAACCGCTGTTAAATTAGTACCCGCACTCCATGACTCTACAGCTGCATTATCTGATATTTCCCTTACATATAATTTCGGTAGAGCATTACCACTAGTACCATCCTCTGACCTTGAAACTATGTCAAAAACTATATTAGTTGCTCCAGTAGGTACATAAACAGTAAATCCAAAACCACTCTCTGTAGCATCTGCCATTTGCCTTACTATTAATGCTGCATTATTAGTATCTGCCAATGCTCCGGCTAATGAATTAACCGTCCAATCCGCATTGTTAGGGTTTTCAAACATATCCGCCTGAAAGAAGTATGTTATTGCACTTACTACTCCAGTAATATTAGCACCGTCAAGAGTTGGGCTTGCACCAATTGTTATATCTTGGTCTATAAATGTATGGTCTGAACCATCTGAACCCCTGTGAGTATCATTTAATACAACATTTGCATGGTCTGTACCGTCCGAACTTCTATGTGTAGTATTCAAAGAAATACCGAGGTTAGCATAAGTTATTTTCTTAGTTTCGGGAGTTCCTGCGGGGTCATCCACTATAGCTATAACATCTGATGAATCAGGGGTAGCCGCTAATTCATTTAATTGAGTAATTTTTGCATCTGCCATTGTTTTATCCTATCTTAATAATCTGTCTCCATTTTCTTGAAGTATACGAAATCCACTTTCTTGTAATATATTGCCTGTTATAGCTATCGGAGTTTTTAACACTAAATCAAATCCTGAACTAAATGCAGCACCTGTAACACCCGCCGCGGTTGCTGCTACCGTCATCATTAAATCTGTTTTTTCGTCATATATTTCAGGCTCTATATAGTTATGCTTAAATGCTGATGTACCTTGATCTCCTATGGATGAAATATGTTTTAATTGAAAAACACTATTAAATGGTCTTGCGTATAATCTTATCATGTAGTTACTTGTTTTATTTGCCCCTGCTATAGTTGCGTACCAGTCACGCATAAAACCCTGTAATCCACTGGGTACGGTATATATTGACATTAATGTTTGATTATTACTTGCTGTTATGCCTTGCGATATAATAGCACGAATTGTACTTGTATCTGTTGGTACACCACCTGATAAAGTACCATCTACATAACAAAAACATTCTCCCGCAAGTGAAATCATACCTATATTAGTAAGTCTGTAAACTCTTATTAAATTAGTAGTCAATGCTACTCTACTTTGACCATTAAGGGTTATTGTTTGTATTACTTCGTTATAATTACTATCAAGTCCTTGTATCTCAATATCTATAAGGGTATCTGATGCACTACTTGACGATAGACTGTCTATATCCGCAGTCGTTGACCATGTATAGTTCATAGCTTCATATGATGCTCCATCACTAGCACCATCCCAAACCGTAACTTCGTTATCCGCAGAATCAAAATTAGGTGCATTACCAAACTTATGTATAAATGTTGTATCGGTTACTAGTCCTTGTGCTATTGATAAACCACTACTATTGTCGGATATTGATAAATCACCGTCCTGAGTAGTATTAACGTTTCTCCATGTACCAGTAGGGTCTTCCCCTGTTATTGCGGATTTTACTAGTTCAGCATCGTCCTGACTACTAATTTCATCTTGTATTCTATGGCTTGACGGCTTAACATATGACTTCTTTATGATTGACTGTAATCTAAACTCAGCTTGTATTGTACTACCGTTGGTATATTTAATCCGATAATATTGACCTTGTGGTTGAAATGAAAATGTTTTACCCGTTTCAGCTGCAATTGTAAACAAATCACAGCCATCCTCATTCGTTCCATCTGATGAAAATTGTACTTCTAATCCGTCTGTTTTACTTATAACATTGCTATATACTAAGACTGTGATAACTGCATAATCTAATGTTTCAACCCATGAACCCGTAAATACACCGCCAGCCGATAATGTAACCGCTGTACTATTATTTACATCTACTTTACCACGTTGTACAACATGAATTTGCCCTTCAGTGTTGACGTCAGCTGTATTACCACTACTACCAATTATTTTAATTGGTAAAGCGTTACTATCGGTATACGGATTACCACTACTATCAAGTGTTCTTGTATTAACTGGGTTATTAGCCGGATTAGCTACATGTACAGGACCACCTAACGCCATGACTATTCCTCAATTACCTTTTTCTTGCGTTTATATTTACGCTTCTTTTTAGGCTTTTCGAATACTGGTTTTCCTACCACTGGCCTAGTTTTTCCAAGCTCTCCAAATGGTATCTTGCTACCGTCATCCATTAAATATACTCGTTCACTACCTAATACTTTTACTACTTTCATAATTAACCCTTTATTTTATTATACAAATCAAATGCAAACCGCTGTACCCTTTGATTTATTTTATCAGATATAGGGAGCATCATATTTGGTGCATGTTTGACGTTTCCTAATGCCTTATCAGTTTCACCACCACCAATAAAAGTCAATACATAATAATTAACCTTTTTACGTATTGCCATTAAGGAAGCTCTCATAGTTGACATAAATAATAAATCCCTGATTGGTTTACGTCCCTTCTTTGATTTATATTCTCTATATTTTGCAGTTAGCTTTGGCATTTTATTACCGTCTGCGCCTTTGCCCTTATCCCAGTTTTGTGTTATAAGCTTCTTTGCTCTCTTTGCCGAATTAAGTACTACAGTATCAAACTTACGTAACGCTTTAATACGCTTTTCAATTTCCATAGTCTTTATTTTAATTTTAAATGACATCTTGAGTCTCTTCTTTTTCGGATATAACAGCCTTTGCGATAGTTGCAACCGCTGCCGCTTCTAATATATCACTAGCAATATCCCTTACACCCACCAATGAATGACGGCAATTATAACCACCACGATATACGCTTACTGGATTCTTTTGGCCGTTATCTAAACTATCCCATTCGGCTTTAGTTTTGACCTCACCTGTATGATGCTTACAAAAATCACGTGTCTTTGCATCTATGGGACCAACATATTGAAACTTTTCGATACCTAATACTCTGGCGTACTCATTACGGGCTAACTGCTTAAACCCATTAATCCTTGTACCTATTTCAGTTTTGAGATTATTTTTAGTCTTGCGTATCTCGTTTATTAGTGATGATTTAGCAACCTTTGGCGGTACTACACCCTGACGCGTATTATATACAAGCTGTGTAAATCTCGAAACTATAGTATCTTTCATAGTTTGAAACTTACCCTTGTCAAGTGTTCTCTGGTCCGTTAACTTCTTCATCTGTTATCACTATGTTTTTATCACCTGTTATCTTTGTATATAACGTATGACTTTGGTTGATTAATTCCTGATAATCTTGATTAGTAACACCGTTTATAGTTTCATCAAACCCCGCTTCATTTAAGGCATTCTCTACTTCATGCTTAATTAGTGTTATATCAGCATCTCCCTTTTTAAGTAGTTGACCAATATTAAGGGCAAATATAGACATCATATCATCAGCACTATTTACGGCCTTATCTTCAGTCCGTCTCGTTTGTTTAATGTCTTGCTCTGCTATGTTACTCATTATCTGTTACAGGTTCCTTTGGTTGTCCACCAGGTTGTGTAAACTCCTCTTCGGCTTGGTCTGTAGTATCATTTACAGCTTTATTGCTTAGCCATTTGGCTTTGGCTTGCTCCTCTGTAAGATCTGGATTCTTTTTCATTAGTAGATCAATCTCTGTAGTAAGATTGTGCATTAGTTCAAACTCAGCTTCCTTGGTCTCCTCTTCGGGGGTTTGTGGAAACTCTGGTTCTATGAAATCAACCTGAAGTTCTGCATTCTCATTAATCTTTTTATCAGTCTTGTGATAGTTCCATATGATACGCTCTATTTCAAATATCTTCTTTTCACCCATTGCGTACGTTGGTAATTGAGCCTGTCTGCTTTCTAGTTTACCCATATTACTAATCATCAGAGCAAATCCGCTTGTAGGGCTAGCACTCATACTGAAGTTATCAGGGGATACACCATATCCGGATAGGGTTGTCATAATACGATTCTTAACAAGATCATACAACTCCATGACTTTGGCCTGTAGGTCTAATACCTGTACGTTGCCGTTACCCTCACGCGTAGGATTAACAATAGCATCAGCCGGACCAAGCTTCATATCTGTAATGTTATCTGGCATGTCGGTGTTGAATACAAGTTGCTTAAATGACTGATATTTAACAAGTGAGTTAATCCATATCATCATAATAGCTACGTTTATATTGAGGTCACGCAGATCATTACCACTAGTGAAGTCCAGTATGTTATCGACTGGATATGATTTATTATATAGGACAAATGGAAGTATTGCATTACCGTCGGTATCTTTGTATACTATCTCCTCTTTGCTTAATATAACTTCACGGTCACCAACAGTCTTGACAGTGTATATATAACCACCCTGTAGAGATTCATACTCATCATTTTCAATAATACCAGCGGAGTTGATATCTTCAATAACCCATATTTTAGACTCTGTGTAGTTCTGCACTGTACCAACCGCAAGCCCTTCACCATCTGCCAGTTTTAACGATGTCTTATTGGTGTGTTGCTGTTCACCTGGAAACTTATACCCGAAATAGTGCTTTACTGCTACAACACGCATCCAATCGTTTTTGCTACTGAATATCTCAGCATTATTGAAGTTGATTTGGTCATAGTCTAATTTGCCATCACGATATGTGACTTTCAGTAGTGTGTGATTAACGAGGTTGGTGTATTTATTGATGTTCTGTAATACTAAGTCTTTTGACACATCCTTTTGGCTAGCATCATAGTTCTTATCTACAACCTCTTTTGGTTCACCTTCACTCTGGGTTGTATCACCTTCATTTTGGGTTGGTATAATTGCCTTGCGTTCTGGTGGTTCTTTATAGATTAAAGATAGGTCGTTAGTAACTCGTTTAAGTATGTTTAACTCTTTAGTTATTAACCAATAGTATTTGTCGTATGTTTCTTGGTCGACTTGATCCTGTAACTCACTATCAATGATATAATCCCAGTTATCTTTGTATATATCGATTAAGTTTTGTACAGCGTATTTGATGTTTAGTTTAGATCCGGTTCGTATTCTGGCTGAAATATCATTATTAGACAATTTTTGTCTCCTTAATGTAAATCAGTTCTACCGATGTACTATTTTGTAATTTAATTATACTACTATTAGCGTCAATTGTCAAATTATTTTAATACTCTTATCTTCGCTTTACCCTTTGGAGGGAATCTGTTCACGGCAAAATAATAGAACGATGTACCCATGTGTGAAAACTCATCATGGTTTGGTTTAGGTGGTAGTACTATTTTATCGTCTTTGTCTGTTCTAAACTGCCAGTGAAAAGCCATTTTATGGAAGTGTGGACATTGATGCTGATTATACCTTACCCACGGTATTATATCGTTTGCTATGTCTATACTCGCCTTAGTCTTCGACCTGTAAAAGTTGCTGTATTCAAAATGCCAATCTATAGTCCCCGTCCTAGGATTCTTTTTAAGCTTATCAATCCATGATGTCAGATCCGATTGTCTACCACTACCAGCAGGATCGCAGTAATGACGGTCAATAAGATAGTTTTTGCTGTCTACCACATCTCTGTAGTGCTGATCGTCTTCGTTGTTATTCACATACTCATCGAATATATGTATCTCATACCCTATATCGCTTTCAGGTGTTGGTATAAGCTGATAGAAGATAATTGCCGTATCGTCTGCCGTTCCAAAGTCCCATGATACGTATGTCTCGAATCCCTCATTATATTTGATATCATGTTCAACGATGTTCACCTGTCTATCAAAGCGGTATACATTAGCTTCATAATTACTAATCGGTTCACCAAGCCATATATGCCTATACTTCATAGGATGATTCTTTTTACAACTGAGCATTTCTTTATATAGTGGCCTATCTCTAAACCACGGGTTTTTGTTATAATTAACCTGTAATATCCATGCATCATGTAATTTTTCAGTTACACACGTCTTATAAACATAGTCATCTTCTAAGTCAGGATTAAATGTTACCCATATTTCACTATTAGGCTGTCTTATGGTATTTATTAGCACATCCCATGATTTCTCACTTATAGATTGCGCTTCCTCAATCCAACATATATCGGCCTTAGCAAAGGATTTGACACTATTAATAGTCTGTTGCTGTAGCCCCTTGAATGAAAATTGACTACCTGTCTTCCTATGGGTAATCTTATTTTTTGTTACATGGAAGTTTAAGTTGTGTAGGTCAATTATATCAACTAATGTCTGGTATACACTATCTTCAATACTGTTCTGGACTTCGCGTGTGCATAGTATACGGCATTTGCATTTAGATGCTATCTTAAGAAGAGCCAGCCCACAATGCTCCGTCTTCATACCAGCACGGCCACCATGCATGACCTTATAGCGGTATTTACCTAGTTTTAAAAGTGGGTTAAATATTCGGCACCATGTAGAAACAGACTTATTCATCGTCCAGCTCGGCTACTTCCTGAAATGTTAGTTCGCTTGTTACGTTAGCTTCTAGTTCTATTTCTTGCTTAACTTTGCCATCTATGTATTCAAATATTATTTTTGCCATACCAGCGTTGCCCTTCATCCCAGCTAAAGTACATGCTTTTACGAAGTTTTCCTCCGACAGATCGCCACTCATATCGTTTTGTTCTTTAAACATTTTTTTTAGTGCTGTTTTAAGCGATACACCACGCTTTGATTTTTTACCACACTCTACTGCCCTCTTTTCGCCCTTCTTAAATGGTTTTAGATTCTCATTGTTAGCCATACCACGTTTACCTCACGCTTTAGTTTCATTACGATCATTATACCCATTAGTTATGGAATCATACTTTTTAATATAATGTTGTTCTTTTTTAGACATCTCTTTATCAGTAACACTACAATCCATAATACACAATATTCTAAATGACCAATCACATATGTTGTCTTTTGTTATCTCTTTGTGAAATTTTATTTCATCCATATCCCTAAAGTGCTGTAGCCATCTTTTAAAAAACTCTTGACGAGTACGGCCTATATATGATTTATTTGTTTTAGTATTTTTTATTAGGTATATAACTGGGCTGAACTTAGTTGATAATTTACCTGATATTAGTTGCTTTTCTAGCCTTGAAACTATACCAGAAATTAACTCTTCAGTCTTTACCGCCATTTCTTACCTTTATGCTTTTCACTTATATCAGCCATCATTTACACCTTTCACCAATTATCTGGTACTGAGTCCATATCTCTCATTGCACGCTCATGTATCAAGTTATCCTCTAACCATATGATATACCTGTATAGATAGGAGTGGTTACTTAAGTCCATGTCAACAATACCCATTTCCTCTTCAAACTCTGGAACAAGTGCTTCAAGTTTTTCCATATGCTCTTTCATCACTTCCCCTTGTAATCAGTTGTATAAAACCCAGTCCCCTTATAATGTACCGGAGCTGGTGTATATACTCTATTTAGTGGTGTATCGCATATCTTACATAATGGACGTAGTTGCTCAATACGTCTCATACTCTCTTTAATTATGAAAACTTTATGGCATTTGTTACAGGCAAACTTGTATGTCATATCGTCTCCATCGGTTCATCATCTTTCCATATAGCATGTTCTGTATTGTCACTTACTACCAGATCACCAACATTAGAAACGTATAAGTTATCTAAATTAGCTCTAACGGCACCATCATATAAAATCTTAACTTCTATGCCTGAATAGGATGGGTGTAAGCTTTGTAATTGTGTGATTAATTCATTTACTGTCATATTTCATTGGTTATCCGTTATCTACATGTACGATAAGGACATCACCTATATAATATTTATTATCAGTTGATCGACGTACTATGCATGTATCACAGGCATATTTAAACTCTTCATTTGATAATGATATTATTTTATGCTGGTGTAGTTGTGTTGTGTAATCTTCTAAATTAGAAAATGTTATTTTTCTCATATTGTCATCCGTTCTACAGATATGAGGGAGCGTCAGTAAATCCGTTATTACTACGCTCCCCTCTTTCGTACACCTATATTATATTACCTTTTTACTATAATGTCAAGTTATTTACTAGATTGACATTTACAGTGTTCGGCATGTATTAATGTGGTACCGTCCGAAAAATAGCCGTTATCACGTACAACGATGTATCTATGCCCTCGGTAGCTTATTTCATTGAATGGGTGGTTCTCCTTTACCCCTTCAACATAATACCATACTTTTTTACGCTTGATACGTTGGTGGTTACAGCATCCACTTATTAACAGTAATAGTAATATATACTTAAATAGTTTCATGTGAATATTATTTGGCTATCATCAATGCTATTATCAACAATGATGTTACAATCTGCTAATTTACCATCTTTTACCATACCCGATAATGTTGCATGCTTTAACGCGTCAATATTCATTAGTATGTTTGTTGGTAGTTTATTATACTCGCATACATATTCGCATTTACCGACTATAATATTCTCCTCCCTAATGATAATCTTCTTTTCATTGACTATCTTTGTTTTAACGTCTATTGTTAATTTCTGTGCTTTTTTAACTTGCTTTTGTTCTGTTTGTTCTGTTTTTGCTTTTGCCATTCTATGACTCCTTATTGTTTTATAAATACAAATGTTTTAATATCTTCACGCCCCGCCACCTCTTCAGCGTTATCCACTGACAATCTAACAAACTCATGAGTTCGCATATAATCAGTAAAACCCTGTAGTGTAAAATACCATAGATGCTCATTAGGAATATAATGCTTTGATTCCTTAATTTTATCTAAATCTTTGAATATTGGTATCGACACAAATAGATACATACCCATTTCAATTTCATTAAATATCTTGTTATGGTCTGGTATATGCTCCAATACATCCCACATGCAAACACCTTTCATCCAACCTGGTATAAAATTATATGGGTCTATATATTTACCTTCTTTTTTTAACCATTTGACAGTTTGCGGTATTAACTCATATCCATAAGTATAACAATACCCAGATAGATCATGATACTTGATAAAATTACCAGTACCACACCCATAATCAAGGATAGATTGTAGCGCGCAATACTCGTTTACAAGCTTGGTTCTGATACTATTTATTTCGTTATTCATTTCAGATTGTTTATTACATTCGTATTTACTCAATAAGTGAGTAAAATAGTCATCGTTATATTCAATCGTTTTATAGTTTTCTGCTTTTAGATAGCCATCTTTTTGTATTAGTTTCAATTTACTACTCCCCTAATTTTATTAAAATCATTGTTATAAGCTTTGAATAAATTATAACATTCATCCGCTGTGTAGTATATACCCTTATCGTCTTTAAGCTTTTTTTGTAACGCTAATACAGCCCCGAACATGTCAGATGATATGCTATTTGGCATGTATATTACTTTGTATCCTTTGGGATATGTAACACGCTGTTTCTTTTTACGTTGCCATAAGAAATATTTAATAAAATTAATCATACCCTAACACCTCTTTACCAAAAATATATACCTTACTATTGTGATATTTTATTAACCCTAACGCCATTAAATCATACTTTACCTTATTGTCTAACATTTTCCAGTGTATATTTATACTGTTTTTGAATATTTCATAGTATTTAATCATTCTCAATTTCCTCTATGGTAATTCTAAACACTTTTTTATCTGATTTTTCATCATAGTCAAAGTGTTTATCAAAAATATCATATATATAATCTTCATGTATTAGTACAGAGCTTGGACAATATCCACTTTCATTTTCTTGAATTTCTACTTTGCCTTGTATAACTATTTTCATACGTAATTAACCCCACAACCTTGATCTATCAACTGTTTTTTAATACTTTTTATTTCTTTTAATAAGTCTTTAACATAACCAACTAACTCTAAATTTTTCTTTGTCAATTGTTCGCATCTAGCTTTGTATATAGGGATACCTATTTTATCTAGTGTTTTACTTATATCCACATGCTCTTTCATTTTTTCCACCCTATAACACTAAATGAATAGTATAAATCCTGACCACTTGTTATTATGTTTTTATATCCTAAATCCTCTAACCAACACTTTATTATCTCAGGTGTAAACACATGCAAATGAAGTGGGTTATCACAGGACCAGTACCGCATGTTTTCATGTGGTAGGTACAAAAACAAACACCCACCTCTTACAAGTCTATTTGTCCAGTATTTTAATGAATAAAATGGACTTTTGAGATGCTCCAAACAATGAGAGCTGATTATACCATCATACTTTTTATTGGGCAATTTCATGGCGTGGTATCCATCACCTTTATTGATATTAATATACTCCGATTCGGGGTAGTGCCATTCTTTTGTACCGCCTATATCCAAGATATCACCATTTAGAAAGTATTTAGCATATGGCAGTATATACTTTATTGCATTACCGCGCCTTATGTAATCCGGATAAACACAGCCTTTATACTTAAACAGCAAATCTTTGTGTTCTTTGATATTATCAATCTTATTTTTGAGTACCATTTTACTGACTATTTCCTTCTTAAATCTATTAATCATTTGAGTCCTACCCTCCGTCGTAATACTGGGTCCATTTTAATAAAATCATACTTAAACGCCCATTTTTTAAATAGTTCCGCTTCCGCGTTCCAATCGTGTCCAATAGGATCATCTGCACGCCCCTTTAACCACGGTTCGTCTACATTATGCACAGGTGTCTTCATGAAGTCAAACCCTGTGATATATAGCTCTTTTGGCTTACATTGTATCATCTCCCAAATACACGCGAATCCGGTACTAGGTACATGCTTTTTCAATAGGTTAAATAGTTGCATATAATGCCCCTTTTCGGGGATATAAACAGGCTTAAACCAAAACTTTTCTCGCCGTCTATATATCGGCCTAAAGTCCCCACCTTGCCTCTGGTTAACTTTAATATGCCAGTCAGTGACATGACATTCATCATTAGGACATTTACATAGATGCGCTTTTATACCATCCCTATATAGATCATCTTGCGTTTTACGTATAGAACCACCATAAAATGAGTAATGATAATCAGTCCTAACACCTAAACTTTTTGAATAATCGTATGGTATACCGCGTTTACTTACACCCTTTGTTTTATAGTTGTTAACCCTGACTATATCATCATATGATTCTATATTATCACATGTATTATAGTCTTTACCACTCGGAGCAGATCCGATTATAACTACACGACGGCCATTGAATCGTTTTACTACATCACTATAAATTAATTGTTTCACCGAATTTCCTTACTGCGTTATCTATGTCATCGTCTATTATACTACAATTCTTTGATCTATCATGTACAACCTTATCTGGTGTTATTGAGTTTAGAAACTTATTATCACACATTAAAGCTTTTTTACTGAATATTGTAAAACTCTTTTTCCCTAATGCCTCGCACATAGGCAATAGATTACCTATTTGGGATAACCCTATATCACACGTAGATACTATATCCATTAAATCTGATACACTTGTTTTGTTTACAAGATCATGTTTCACATTTGGAACTTTATAAAGGGTATATTTATTACCTATCTGCACAAAATCAACCCTATCCTTATATGATTCTACGATAGCGTCCATTACATCATTATTGATTCTTAGTAATTTTCCCCACTGGTCCTCCCTACCGAATGGTTCATAAGGTGCAGATAACACGCATACAGGTTTATCATTCCTGTAGTCATTTTGTTTGTTTTTTATAGTCCAATCTATTTTACATTCAAGCGTCTTTGGTACCCCCGCTGACATGCATGTATCTTGAAATTGGCTTGTACCCTCGGTGTATTTTCTACCACAGTAGGTGAAACGTATATTCACAGGATGTTTTATACCACCTCTTATGTTAATATAATTTACTTTTTCGTGTTTACTACATACAACGTTTCTAAGTGTCTCATATAGCTCTGGATAGTCAGTCATATAATAAACAACGTCATATCTATCAGCATAGTATTTTACTATCGGATATGCCAGTATAGTGTCACCAAGTCCTGACGCCCCCTTAAGTCCTATTGTTGTCAAAATATACCCCTGTTTTCTATTGTTTTTATCATAATACACCCCTGTTTTTTTAAATCACGACCACGGACAACATAGGGGAGGAAATGCCCGTGATCGCTTCACCTTGGAGAAACTTTTGAATATAAACTTTTTCCAACTCAGTCCTCTATTTGAGGTATAATTTGCTGTAGGACACTGGCTACACAGTCAATGTCACGTTCTCCCATGTCGATACCCAATGTATCCATCATGGCGTGTGTTATCTCATGTAAGAATGTTTGCTCTTGACACTCTCTGGATTGACTCTTTTTTACCCTTATTTCACTAATGTTATATTGTATATTGCCATCGTTCTGATAGATGTCTACAGGATCAACTATTTTGATATCGTATGTTTTGCCTATGATTCTAATTTTCTTTGGTATTTTCATTTGTTCTCCTCTATGTTTATCTCTAACCTATACTTTTCATGCTTATTGTTATATATTCCCAGTGCGTCCCAAACAACACACAAAACATCTTTAAGATAATATAACTCTGCATAGTTACCCTTTTTTATCATTGTAAGATCGTCGCTAATTTCGCAAACAATTTTTGTTTGTTCTAACTCCTCACCATCAATGTCTATTTCTTGGTTGCATATTGTACACCCATTTTTATAGCTTGTGTCTATTGTTGTTATTGCCATTGTTTACCCCTCGTATGTTTCTCTTAAATATCGTAGATACGTTCTATTGCTAATATGAAAGAACTTTTTACATTCGTTGCATTTCATGTGTCGTTTAATGTATCCCATCTTCGTTGTATCGGTATGTGATAGCTCAACTTTACCACTAGCACACTCCGGACAATACCATTTATCCTTACCGAGTTTTACAGCATGGTTTGTGTTATGGTCTATGTATGGCATTAGTGCAGTAAAGACTTCCTCAGTCAATAATACATCTTGCTCACAGTATTTAATCATTTTGTGCAGTGATTTCTTACACTTGTTTTGTATTATTTTATCCCATAGTGAGTGGTCAACGTCTATTTTTCGGCCTACGTTTAGAAAATTACCGATATCGTCCAATCTATTAGACGGGAAATTAAAGTACTTTCTTGCTTTAGTGCATGTATCGAGTGTCCTGTATTTAGGAAACATTAGTACTCCAGCCGATATACAACGTGTTCTAAACTCTTTTATATCAAATTTGTCAATATTATGGCCAACTATTTCATCAGCTTCACCAAGTACTTTGACAAACTTTTTTAGCAACTTTGCATCGTCTTGCTTAGCATCCCATTTGACATGATGTACTGTGTCTTCATCTTGCCACTTATAGCATATACAGATTATTTTCTTTGGTTCAATGATTTGATGTGCTCCGATACGCGTTTTCCAGTGTGGTTGCCAAAACCACCCGATATAGTATGATGTTTCTATGTCAAAGAATAATCGTTTTATACTGGCTGTACGTGCCTGTATGCCGTTATTTAGAGCGTAATGGCTAATATTTCTTCTTATCAGTTCAATGTCATCTTCTAATTTAAACGCTTTCTTTATCTCTCGTGCTATTTGTGATTTATTATTTATTGTTTCTAGTCTGATTTTAACATACTCCATTATATTTGAAGCGTATTTTTGCCTTCTACCCATTTAGTTTCACCACTTCCTTAATATGCTTGGCCATTTCTGGGAACTCTTTACGCCATGTATAAAGCTCTTTTAAAGCAACTTCGATGAAGTCATTACAGCTTTCAGCGTGATAGTTTACTTCACAATTATTATCCGATTTTTTATTGTATGATTCACAGTCTTTTATATTACATTTATAAAACTTTTCTTTCATTTCTGTAGTTCCTCAATAGCGTTAAGAATATCGGTTAATACATCTAATATCTCGTTGAAATTACCGCTTTTGGCTCTGTCGAGTTTCTTTTGTAGATCGCTTTTAGGTAGTTCTCTGTATATTTCCCATTCATCATCTAATTGATCTACCCAGTCTTCTATGATATCACCAGCCATACCGCCACCATACTTATCAATATAAAGATCATCATCCCAAATACATTTACGTATCTTACCACCATCTTCATAATGCTTCAAAATTTCATTGGTTATCATTTACTACTCCTGATGTAATGTTATGGTGCCGTGGAAGGGTTTGAATTTTGACATATCCCAACAACAATAGTAATCACCTTTACTATGAAAAATATCATTACTATTCATAACCATACCTTTTCCTTTTTCTTTAAAAAGAACTATGACCAAATCACTCTCCATAAGGCAAGGATATGTTATTTTGTTATCGTCATTGTCTTTACGCTGTATAGTTGTTTTAATCATTGGTTGTGTCCTCCAAAATTGAGCAGTTTGACATCATGCTCAGGATGTAAATATTGTTAGTCTGTCCCCGTCCCATTACTCTGTACAATTCGTGCCTATTGGAGATTCACAGGGGGTGTAGTATTCCTCTATATTTTTAATATTCCAGCATGTACCATTCACAAACAAAAATTCAGATTGATAATCAATACCTGTTATCATTAATTTTTTATTTGGGTTACTTTTACTTTCTACCCAGTCCGTTTTTATCCATTTATCTAGTGGAGATGGTTTTGGTAGTGGTCTCCATCCATCCTTATTCCAAAGATAGGTAGTAAAGTTATCACCACTTAGATACCTACCATCACTCCCAGCCACGACACAAAGACAACTTCCATCTTTATTGACGAACAATAAAATGCGTTTTTCCCATTCATCATTATAGGTTTTAACTTCTACATAAACAGGGTTCTTTCTGTCTGGTCTAAAATCTGCGTCTAGTTTCATAGTATCTCCTTTAATCTGTATAGTTCACTTCTTGATTAGCTTTCTAAGGTACTCACTAATCAATGACGATAGTGATCTATCTAGCTCTTTGGCCTTTTTCAATGCCCGTTCCCAAAGGTCTTTATTAACTGATATATTGCGTCGTATCTTCATAGTGTTATTATACATTATTTATACAAGAAAGTCAAGTTTTTTTTCAGATTCGATAATTTTTTTTATCTTTTCTACATGCTCTTTTATAAGCTCATCCTTACACCCAAGATCGAAATAGCTATTGCATTTCAAACTCTCGACTGCTCTTAGGTTTTCGTGGTGGTGTATAATTTCCTTTCCGTACTTCCGTACATTGTATTTACTTTGTTTTATCACATGTGCTAGTTGTGGTTGTCCACTTGATAATTGTTTCCCACATCGACGGCAACGCCATTTATCTCGTTTAAATACGTATAGTCTAGTGTCCTGTTGATTCATTTTATTAATATCCTCACTTGTATAATTGTTCCTTCTCTATACCCTTGAGACTCATATCTTTCCTCAAGAATATACTTAGTTATTTCAAATGTTTTGCACATAAGCCTAAATGTGTTTATATATCTCCACGCTGTTTTAGAGCTTGATTGAAGTATAAACATTAAATCATCAACCGATTGCCATTCATTAAGGCATGCATCTATAAATAAATAACTCTTATCAATTGTTCTCACCTATCCCCTCAACTCGCTTTATAAACCCCCATTGTGTCCACTTGTTAGCAACGTAACAACTATAACCAAGCATCTTGAAATGCTGTATAAAATTGGTTTGCTCATCCGATAATTTGCCGTTGCCGTGTTTAAGCTCTACGTATATGCATCTACCATTGGGTAGGTATATTGCATTGTCTAACCATGCCATTTTAACACCATTAATTACGAACGTGTTTAATGCTTGCCCTTTGCGTCCTTTGGATTTGTATCTGTGTCTGAATGGTATACCAAGTTTTCTGAGGTCTGCGTTGACTTCGGCTTGAAACTCATCCTCATTGTTGAAATTATACATCATTACCCCCTGTTTTGGTTAGTGCCTTGTTTTCTGACACAATCTTTGGTGTTTTCCAGACATCAGGCTCACACACATAACTCTGTGTATATCTACCGCACTCAGGACACCAGTAACGGCCGTTATTATTGAACCATCCTACATACTCCATTTTAGCATTACATTTGCATATTTTCATAATTTATCCTTTTATAACAGCTAATGGTGTTAGTTCTGTGACAATATCTACTAACTCTGATTGATTATTCATAACTTCTGATATATCTTTATATGCTCCACTTGCCTCATCAAGATCAGTAGTACCTCTTATTGAATGTAAAATATTTTGGTCATCAAGTATTTTTTGTTCATCCTTAAGACATAACTTCCTTTGAGCCTCCTTTCGACCCATTTTACGACCAGCGCCGTGAGAACATGACATAAATGATTCCTTATTACCTTTCCCTTTTACAATATAACTCTTAGTTCCTTGTGATCCGGGTATAATGCCTAATTCTCCAACTTTAGCTGATGTCGCACCTTTCCTATGAACCATGACATTTGAACCATAATGATTTTCAAATCTAGCATAATTATGATGAATATTAATTGTATCGTCAAACGATATGCCATCACTAATTAAATGAAAACATTTCTTTACTTCCTCCACCATTCTAAATCTATTTTCTTTGGCAAACTCTAAAGCAAAGATCATAGAATTAAAATAATTTTCTGCTTCTTTAGTTCCTATAGGTAAGAATGAAAGATCACTATTTGGTAAATCTGAGTACCATTTCTCACAAAGTTTTTTGGCTTTTTCATGATACTCTTTTGCTACTTTAAAACCAAAATTTCTTGATCCTGAATGTATCATTATCCATATAAAACCATCAGACCCTTTTTGTATTTCAATAAAATGATTACCTCCTCCAAGTGTCCCTAATTGATATTTTGAGTTTTCTAATTCATGTTGTATAATATAAGTATCAGGTGCGTTATTGAAATAATCCCATTGCATAGGTTCTTTTTGATGATTGAAACCAACAGGTATATTTTTTCTAATACCATTCATTATTGATTTTAAATCATTTATTTCTAAATTATCTATATTTGTTCTAACAGCACACATGCCACAACCAATATCAACTCCGACCGCATTTGGAATAACTACATTTTTAGTTGCTAATACTCCTCCAATAGGCATACCATAACCCTGATGACTATCTGGCATTATTGACACCCATTTGAATGTAAATGGTAAGTTAGCTAAGTTTTTTGCTTGATTCAAAGCACCGTCTTCAATTTCTTCTAACCACATTTTAATTGGTAATTTTTCAGTATTTATAATTTTCATAATTTATCCTTCTTAGCTTGCTCATCTTCTAGGTACTTGATATATTTTTTATCACCATCTTTCATTTTGCCATACCGCTTACACCGTTCCGTTTGCTCGACTCGGTCTTCTTTTGGCATGTTGCGATATTGCTCATTTTTCAAAACTCTTTCGGATATGGCATCAAACAACGACGCACATTGTGGACAATTTCTGCTACCATCCATGTCTTTGCTGTGTACAACCTTTAAGCAGTTTTTGCATACATACAGTTGTTTTTTATTTTTTAGATATTTCTTAACTGATGACTTTTGACACTCGACACATTTAGAACAGTTGTCATAAAACTTTACTTCGGTATTATCTTTTAGGCATTTGGTACAGACTTTCATAATTCAATCCTTTTATATATTTCTTCTAAAACTGACACTGTAATACTATTACCCATTTGTTTATATTTTTGGCTGTCTGACATTTCAAGGCCATCATACCAAGTGTCCGGGAATGCTTGTAGCCGTTGACATTCTAAAGGGATAAGTCTACGTATCATAGATTTTGCCTTTATTTTTATTATATTTTGTCCTGCTGTCCCGTCTTGTCTTGCTTGTGCTAAAAGGGTATATGAAACAAGATCCTTTTTTATACGTAATCCTTCATCATTTCTAAAATCAGCTACCCACTCTAACGATGTTTTTTTAGAGCTTCTTTGAACTTTATATTTTTCATTGTTTTTTCTGATAGGAAATATTTTTCTGAAACATTCTCCTCTAAGACTTCCGACAATATACACCCTTTCCCTGTTTTGCGGGACTCCGAAATCTTTGCTGTTGAGTACTTGCCATTGGACATCATAACACCCCAATTCCCCCATTCGAGTGAGCATTGCACCGAAGGTTTTCCCCTTTTCGTGATTAAGAAGCCCTTTAACATTTTCAAGGATGAATATTTTAGGTTTGAGAGCGTGAATAAAGCGGAGCGTTTGATCGAATAAATCACCTGTTCGAGGGTCGTCAAATCCTTTTCGTTTTCCTGCGATGCTGTAAGATGTACATGGGAATCCGCTTGTGATGATGTCGATTTTTCCATGATGTTCTGAAACGTAATCTGTTCTAAGTTCTCTGATGTCATTATTATATACCTCCATATTTGGGAAATTGTGTCTTAATACTTTACATGCGTATTTATCTATTTCTACGGACATAACGCTTTTAACACCATGCCGTTCTCCAGCTAGTGCGAACGCGCCAACACCGGCAAATAGATCAAGTTGTTTAATCATACCACCACCCCGCTCAATGTATCCCAAATATCATTACTTCTATTCTGGCAGTCGGTCGATATATTATATGCTTCGTTATGCTTTGCTAGGAAGTATCCGTCATCGTCAATACCCATTCCGCTGAGATAATCCAGATAATTACCAAGGCTTATGACATAGTGGATGGTTAACCGCATGCCGTGTTTTAACGATATCTTGTCTATCATATCGGTTTCGTGTTTATCATTGGCTGTTATAAGCTCAGTATACTTGTCTTTCATTTGCTCAAGATTCATTATAGTCTCCTACGTATAATATTCTACCACATTTTGGTTCAAATACAACCTCTTTTTTACACTTATTTCCAAATGTAACTTTGTTTAAATACGCTATGATTTTGGTTTGCCCATCGACACCATACATGTCTCCGTTTGGTGGTTCGTTCAGGCTTATATTATGCCTGAGAACGTTGGAGAAGTCCCCACAGCCTTTTTCGACACCTAACTCAAGGAATCCGCTAGAAAGGGCGTTCGCTTTGTCTACCTGGCTCAATTGCATCATGGGTATTTTATTCTCTTTTGTTAATTTTAGCCAGGTGTTGGAAAAATCTTTTAGCGTCTCGTATTCGCTATTGCCCTTATCGCGGTCTATAATCTGTACGTAGTCGAGTGCTGCGAAGTCAATATCATTGGTTTTACAAAGGTTTGTTATATCATTGTATATCTCTTTAGTGTTACGCATTTTATCCATGATAATAATGTTTTTTGTAGCTTCCTCAATGGCCTGATCGAACTTAACATTATTATATTTCTGTCTGACAATCAAATCTTTATCCATGCCCGTTTTAAGAGCTAGTATTTTAATTGCTATCATCTCGTGTGTATCTTCTAATGATAAAAAACATGACCGCTTACCAATCTCATCAAGGTGGTGTATTAGGTTTAACAGTAGCGTTGTCTTAAAAAATCCCGATTTAGCTACTAATCCATAGTATTGAGGATAGATAAAGTCACCGTATAACTTGTGTAGATTGGCATCCTCAAGCTTGATAATCCGTTTGTAAGAATCTGGCTTTTCACCTTTCTTGTTAGCTTCATGCATATCAGTAATGATGTCTTTATAGTACTGGATATCGTTGACCTTTTCGGCACTTAGTATAGTTTCTGCCATATCCATAACGGCTTTTTTTTTGATCTCAAGCGTATGTTTTTTGTCACTAAAAGCGGTCAACATTTGTGACATCTTTTTATTAAAGTATGTCTCCTCTAACACACGCGGTATGTTGATTGTACCAGCCATTATATCCATACGGCTTATATTATGAGCCTGCTCAAGTGTTAGTTTTTTGATAGTATCGTTCCAGTTTTGGAGGTTGATGCAATTTTTTATCGTTGACTCATTTATCTCTACTCGACGGTAACATAGTTCAAATGCAACTTCGTACACCTTTTTATTGATGTCAGTAAAGTATTTGATAAGTTCGGGTTGTAGGTATTCAAACCGCTTCTTTTTGATTATGTTAAATAGGGCTATTTCCTGTATGTCAAGACTCATGGTGTGTCCTTTGGTGGTTTTGGTAGTGGTTGCCAATGGGTTACACACGACTGTAAATATACGTCATCATGTGTGAACCAATTAAAAGTGTCATCACAGTCGAACCATCCCGTTTCGATACATAAGCTTGAATCTGTATAAAATAAAACATCTTTAATATTTGTTGGCAATCTATCCTTAACACTTATCCATTCACTCATAACTTAAATCCAAAAACTTTTAATATTTTGTTGATTTCTTTTCTAAAAGCATTTTTTAAATCTTCAACTGCCTTATTTAATTCTTTTAATTCCTCATAAAGAGTCTTCATAACTTAATCCTTTGGTGGAGGTGGTAATGGTTGCCAGTGGGTAACTTTACAAGATAATGAATTAAAATCTTTCATAAACTCACCTACCCTTGTGTTATACATAGCTTCCATAATGACACCGTTTTCTTTATGAACAATAACCATTTCCCATCTATAAGGCATTTTTTCTGGCAATCTATCCTTAACGCTTATCCATTCACTCATTTTATATACCCCTCCCGTTTCATTAACGGCTTTAGTGATGATTGTAGCTGGTTAGGCTGTAGATGATGCTTTTTGATTGTGGCATAAGCATCGTTGTATTGGTTAGGTTGTAGACCTAGTATTTTAAATCGTGCGTCGTGTTCACGCGGTTTGGGTGTATAATTATTAAACTCTTTTATAGGAAATAAACCAGACCAACCCTTTTCAATTGACTGGTTAATTACATCTACTGCATTTGGTTGTTTAGATAACATCTTTAATTGTTTATTTATAGTTATTTCAGTCATCTTCTTTTTTAATGATAATCTATATGCTACCCATTCTTTCCATGCAACTATAAAGTTAAACTCTTTATTTGCTAATAGAATATTATTCTCTTTTGTATAGTCTTTATTATTAGTCTTTTTATTATTAGTCTTTATAGAGTTAACCTCATTAACTACCTGTGGTAACTGTGGTTTACTAGGTTGGTTAATCTCATTAACTAGTAACTCTCGTTTACTAGGTAGTGACATTAAATAGTATCTGTTTGAATAACCTTTATTACCAGATTTTTTATGAATTATTCCTTTTTCAGTTAATGATTTTAGTGTCTTTACTATTTTCGGTCTGCTAACTTTTAACATTTCTTGTATTCTAGTTATACTTGGAAAAGATTCCGAGCTGTCATTATTTGCGAATCTGCACAAAACAGAATATACACCAATTTCGTATATATCTAATTTCTCCTCGAATATCTGATTGCTAACCTTAAAGTACTTTTCCCTAAGATCAACTATTTCTAATTCTTGTCTCATTGCTTACTCCTATTAAGCTATTTGCAACCCAGTAAGAAGAATGGGAGCCGATCACGATCAGCACTCCCTACTTAATAGGTCTATACATACTATAACACATTTTCTCGTTAAAGTCAAGCCTTACCGCTTAAAATATCATTGAATATGTTTTCAAAACCACCCATACCTTTAATATTACCAACAGCATCGTTGATGTTATCGGCTGATCGTTCAAGTTCATCGGCATCCTGACAATCACGGCATATGAGTATAGTATCTCTACGTATGCGACCCTTGGATATTTCCCCGATTTGCTCACGACATTTTTCGCAGTATAGTTTTTTCATTTGTCATCCTTGTCAAGTATCTTGACTTTTATATAATACTCGCACTTATCACCATCAACACGCGGTTTGAAGTACCATTGTTGTAAACTGTCTTTCTCTACGTAACGGTAGCACGTATGTTTTGACTGGCATTTATGGCCGTTGCATTTAGCTATATCAGGCATGAGTCCCCCTTGTATTGGTTTTATTGTTGGTTGCTCTCTGTAGTCTGTCATTTGATAATACCTTTGTCAATTAAATATTCACGCGTACAACCTTCATGATAATAACCTTCACACGGATCCACAAATATTTCATCTTTATCAGTTTTTATTAATATGTCACATGTTCTACACAAATAAGTTCTCATAATGCGGTCATCCACACAAACGGCTACATGCATTTTATGTCCTTTTTCAAATACCCTTAGACAGCCCATACATTGATGTTTTTTTCTGGTTCTTACATATTTAGATCCAAGTACGTCCATCTTCATCCCCTTGTATTGGTTTTATTGTTGGTTGCTCTCTGTAGTAGTGATATGCCGTGTTTAAGTATTTTAAATTCAATAGCAGACCTAACAGCCCCAGCATACCTAGCAGCAGACAAAGCAGACCCAGCAGACCTAGCAGACCTAGCAGACAAAGAAACAAGCAAAGCAGACCCAGTAGCAGACCCAGTAGCAGACCTAGCAGCATACCCAGCAGACCAAGCGGCATACCCAGCACCAGACCCAGCATCATACCAAGCAGCAGACCCAGCATCAGCCCCAGCATCCCTAGCATCAAACCTGTTTTTATTAGTATTGTTTTTAATACATCTAATGGCTGCGTTACTAGCATTACGTGGTCTTTTATCATCTGGGTATTTTTTCTCGAATATATGTAGGACTTGTTTAGCTGAGTAAACGGCATATTTTATTCTTTGCACTCTGTCGAACTTCTTTGTTATGAGCCAGTTTCCCCAATCAAAGTGTTTTTGTTTTAATAGCATCTTCAATATTTTTATAAGGTCGGTTTCCTTTTGCTGAAGATACCAGTCATACCCCTCACTACATGCATCATGTTTTTTAAGCCATTGTTTAGTTAGTTTCATTTTGAGTCCCTTTTTAATATAGTTTCATACTCACTATCACTCATATTCCGAAGTAATATATATACATTTGTTAACTCACAACAACCCGAAAAAGATTCTGAGAATGGTGTATGCTTATATTCATTCTTTCTATATTTGCAATCACACATCATACCTATTTCATGCTGATTATATGCACATACATCACCCTTCATTATTTTTATACTTTCCATCAATCTTTGTTTATCTTCAAAAAACATACTCATCCCCCTGTAAGCAGATACACAAACGTTGCTAATACCAATACAATACATACTGCCATTAATCCGTAATGTATCTTTGTTTCCGTTGTCAACACCACTGGTTCCAACATCGTGTCATTGTCGATACGGACAACACCTTTGCTCATACCGATGGCTATAGCAGATAGTACTATGCCACAAACAAGTGATATTAATACAAATCGCTGGAAATTTGTAAGGGTCTTAAACAAAAAGTCCGTTAAAAATAGGCATGCATTGTTAAATGTTGTCATGATTGCTCCTTAAGTGACTTTGCCCACTCATGTATTTTTTGCATTGCTGGTATATAGCATTCTGGACAGTAGCCATGACTGAGCCATATTTTAGCCATATACCATTTGCTATAGTATTTATGTTTCCAAGTGCCGTTTGCGAGTCTTACTTTGTTGCATACACAACACACTGTTTCTAGTTTATTATTCATCGTTATCTCCTTTGCCACAGGATACCAGCTTTGTAATGATATCTTGCAAGCGTTGTAATTCTTTACGTAGTTCGTAGTTTTTAATCACTTCTTTTTGGTATGATTTTTTGTAACCCATGTTATTTCCCTAGATGGGTTATTAACACTATAAAAAGTACCCATACTATGAAAAAGTATAGGTACTTTTTATACTTGTTAACAAACTTTGCTTCGAATAATTTTCTTTTGTATTTATCCGAATAATATTCTTTTCCTTCTTTTTCAGCACACATTATTTGAAACTCAGAAAAATCATTTTCGTATGCAACTCTATTTAACTTATCCACTTCAATATTTAAAGCATCCCTTAATCTTTTTTCGTATGCTTTGGCATTTATTAGACAATCTTTATACCATTTTATATTATTCATTGTTATCTCCTTTGCCACAGGATACCAACTTTGTAATGATATCTTGCAAGCGTTGTAATTCTTTACGTAGTTCGTAGTTTTTAATTATTTCTTTTTGGTATGATTTTTTGTATGCCATGATCAACCCCATTTATATGATTTAATCCAATCGGTTGCAGGATGTTCAATAGAGTATTTGTCTTCGCTTTCCTCTACACCAAATGTGTTAATATCACGATAACACCAATCTTTAGGTTTTGGGTCATCTTTATCGGTGGTATCAATTTCAAGAACCTCAAGAAACTGGTAATCCACTATGTTTTTTTCTTGTAGCTCGTTTTGTAAGTCATCGTGGTTGAGAGCATCGAATGTTTCTTGTATTTCTTGCTCAGTATCACCCTCAATTATAACTTCTATACAAAATTGATATTTAGCTTTCATTGTTATCTCCTTATTGTTGGTTAAATGTTTCGCTATCAGATTCAATCAAGGCTTTTTCGTTCTCAACATCTTGTAACTCAGCTTTAAGATCTGATATAGTCTCAAAGTCGAGGTTACATGATAATGCTGACATAAGTGTTTCAAGTTTATTATTAACCTTGCTTAGTGCTATGTTGCGTGATACTGTGAACTCGGTTGGTTGATTGTTTGATAGGTTCATAATGTCTCCT
>Ga0233414_10000076_pt1 | contig 43898 bp, 57 predicted proteins | sample Na_anoxic_10_MG_FD_189020 | JGI IMG/M metagenome (GOLD analysis project Ga0233414, IMG submission 189020) | Seawater microbial communities from Saanich Inlet, British Columbia, Canada - Na_anoxic_10_MG | ecosystem: Environmental > Aquatic > Marine > Inlet | place: Canada: British Columbia... | reverse complement strand
AAATTTACAGTCCGGTGTGTACACTTGTGTACACTTCATTTTAACTTTATATATTTTTTATCTTTTTTTCTTATATATATATATATTATTTTTTTTTTATTACCTTAATATGAATCCTAGTGTACACAAGTGTACACACCGATTGCTAAATTTAGCCAAATAAATTTTAAAACCGCAAAAAACCCTTGACATCGACATTCGATTGTTTTTTGAAACGCGCCGGCGGGTCTGATTATGCGCTAAATTTGGGGCGAAAACCGCCATTGTGTATGTACCTAAAAAATGAGTCAACCCCTGAATTCTCGCTAGTTTTAGCCAATTCCTCGTTTTTGCCAAAAACCGCATATTACACCACAATACCCCACTCATTGTCAAGCTAACATATCCCCTAGTTTGTCAACCCCCAAATCCTCATTTTTGAAGATATCCACAGTTTACCAACCCCAAACACTTGACTCATTTTTTCTTTTGTTATACAATGGAATTAGTTAAAAACTAACATAAAAAATTATGATTCTTAAAAATTTCAAACACGACCACTTGCAACGCTCTGAGTTCTATTTTCAGAGAATACAGCGCCGGAATAGAGTTATAGACCTAATCGCTAGAATTATCGTTATAACAGCCGTTTTGGCGCTCATATGCGTGGTATTATGGCAAGTAGTCAACTACATAGATAGTTTACCCTTGCCCCTTGCTTATCTTAATAACTAACTAATAATAAAATTATGATCGTAGACAAAACCGCCGGCAAGTACGCCGGATTCAAAGAATATTTACTAAATTTACAGAAAAATGATCCGCAAGCCTATAACAAAATGAGACAAAAATTTGTTGATAGCTGTTTGACCGTTAAAAAATCTTAACTAACATCATAAATTAAACAAGCGGGGGCAAGATAACAATCCCCGCCTAAACATTATGAAACTATACACAATGCAAGCCGTCGACAATCTAGCGGACAAATTCGTTAAAAAGGGCGGGGAAATTATCACACTTCGCGACGGCTCACTACTTAATTTTGGATTAGCAGTCTTTCAATGCGAAGGACTACACACGGCTATTATTAGAGAACAGTACTTAAATGAATGGTCAAGTGCTTATTCAGTCAAGCAATACAAGAAAATCCCCAAAAAGTATGCGGATATGATAGAAAACTTATAACTATTAAACAATCATAAACTAAACAAGCGGGGAGAATAAAACAATCCCCGCCGAAACCTTATGAAGAAAATCAAAATGCAAAATATCAATGATGTTTTCAAGTCAAAAGAAATGAGCATTGAAACCGCTGAACTAAAAGGGTATAAACTAATTGAGGAGATTTTTTGCGATAACTCCAGACTAGGGGCAGAAAATGAGCCAGCCAGCACTCAGGGTCAACTTATGGAAAAGCTCGCGGACTTGTTGGAAAAACGCAAAACCGTATATACTTGCTTGACTTCTATTGGACAATTTCAAGTATATCTAGGAGTATTCGAAAAGTTGCCTATAAAGGAAAAGAAGTCAACCGTGATTGACCGTAACACAATTCAAGTCGACCTTGCGGGCAATCATCGCATTATACGATTATACGATACCAACATTGTAGAACTGAAAGGCAAAAATCTCATTTTGTTTACTGGCGGACACAATACCCAAACAACAAGAGATCGAATGAATAAATTTACACCGCAAGGCGTCCGCGTATTTCAAAAGAATTGGGAGACATTTGTAGAATATAACGGCAAAATAACCCCATTTGTAGATCACGAAGCTATAATTAAATTATAACCTTAACACGGCTTGACATCTCAATTTCAAGCCGTGAAATGGACTTATAATGAAACCTTGCGAACCTTAACAATATGAAAAAAGCAAAAATGCTATTAGAAAAATGGCAATGTTTAAATGATGAAATGCGTAGATATGATTATAAAAAATATCACGCCGTCAATGTAAAGAGATATAATGATTATGTGGGGATTGATAAGTTGTTGGAAAAAATTGACACAAAAAAATGGATTAAAAATGAATTAAAAAGTTATTTTAATGATGATGAAATTGACAATTCATATTATTCATTTTTAGAGTTTTCTTGGTATCAATTACAATACGAATTATCAGACATACAAGATATCACTGAAGGCGGGACAGATGAGCATAAACAGTTCCAATATTTTGAAAAAGTATACTCAATGGGACGATCGGGAGGTTGGGCGTGTTTTGAAATGTTTAATTGGGACGAAGTAGAAAATGATTTAAACAGAATTATTGACGGCAAGGAAACTGAATATTTCACGCTTGATGAGATTGAGGCAATGCTTGAGGAAACTGAATACATAAAAGAATATATCAAAAACTATAACAACGGCTTGAGTTTTGAATATTTTCTAACTGATCAAATTGAGCAAAAAACTGACGACATTGAAAGTGAAATTGATAACAAGTCAATCATATCCCAAAAAATAGAATTAAACATTGAGAACATTGACAGTATATTAAAAAGGCTGTCAACTGATAAAATCTTAAATGATAAAATCAAACGGCAAACGAAAAGCATAACTGCTATACTCAAAACGCTGGATACTGAATAACTACAATATAAATATATATTTATATTCGACTTATTCACAACAAGCGCGGAAACTAGATCGCAAGGCTAGGATTCGCGTTTTTTTGTTAAAAAACCACTTAACAAAAAACAGAAAAGACAATGGGTAGCGAACTTTCATTTTATCATTAAAAACTTTATTTACTTTTGGGACAATGGGTAGCGAACTTTCATTTTTATTAACTAAATTATGTCGGGATTTACCGACAAAAAAAACAAATCTATGACTAAACAAGAAAAAACCCGAGACGAGGCAATCAAAACATTGAAACAAGTCTACAAACTAAAACCAAACTCAACAATTATCGTGAACCAGACGAGTGTTTCGAGTTCGGGAATGACAAGACGGCTTGAATTGTACATTGTTAATAAAAAATCCAATCGACTTGATCGGATTACTTATCTTGTTGGAGATGTGCTTGACTGGAATGTGAACGATACGGGCTTAAAAGTGCAAGGTTGTGGCATGGACATGCATTTTCACACTGTCAGCACACTATCACATTATATGTTCGGGATTGAGGACAAAGCATATACTGGTAACGGCGGATCGTGTATGAATTGGCAATCTATATAATATGAAATGCAAAACCTGCAACAAACCAATCATACCTAAAAACAAATACTGTAATAATCAACAGTATTGCAACCCCGCTTGCCGACCAAAACCAACCCGAACCCCCGAACAGCAACGGGACTATTTACAAAAAAAGTTGATCGCAAAACACGGCGCGGACAATTTATTGCCCTGTCAGATATGCGGTAAACTGTATTTACGCCCGTGTCATCACGCTAGGCAAGTGCATAAGGTACCCGCCGAAGAGTATAAACGGGAATTCGGGCTTGATAGGATTAAGGGAATCACAACCCCCGACGATCGGGAGAAAATGCGAAACCATAATAAACGCAACGCTCGCATTGTTGTTGATCAGAACTTGATAAAATCTGGTCGAGAGACTAGATTTAGGAAAGGCGACAAGACATTAGGACGGTACGAACGCCGACAGCAAACTATTGACCGCCTTAAAACGCAATCTAAAAAATCAATTAACTAACTTTAATTCTATGAGAAAACCAACTTTACACGAACAAGGACTAATTGCCATTGTGATTGCTCAGTTTTTGGTTGTTGTGGCGGTCTGTTTATTCGCCAACTATTTAACTAATTAAAAATAAAACTATGAAAAAACAAATTATTTTCACTCTACCGAATGAGACGGCTAGAGACAGAAAAATCATTGAGGAAATCAAATCGGAATTATACGATTTTTGCGGGTACGCATTTACAACCCCGAATGGACTAAGTGAAACGCGAGTGATTGGACAATGTGAATTATCCGGAAACGATGACAACCCAGACAATATTGAGGATTGGAGACTTGGCGAACTGATCCTGTATCAGGATCACTATGTTAAATGCAAGGAATCCGGCGAGGAATACAGCAAGCACAACGCCATCGCCGTTGATATGGAGATAGACCGGCGATTGAGATAACTATTTATAAATAACAAACCCTATGACTAAAACAAAATGCCCAATGTGTGCCGGCGACCTAAAACACACGGAACTAAACGGAACACAGATTTGGTCTTGTAGTGATTGCCCCATTGTTATGTTTGAATTTTACGACAACAAAGACACCGAGAAAATGGGAAACTATCTTAAACAAGCAATGTGGCGACTTATTTAATTTATAATAATTAACAATAAAACCTATGGGATTAGACATGTATCTATCAAAAAAAAGTTGTGTGAAAAATTGGAAACACGAAGACGAAAAAGAGCATTTTGACATCACAATCAAAAAAGGGGGCAAAGCACACCCAGCAATACAACCCTCACGAATCAGTTATATAATCGAGGAAGTGGCGTATTGGAGAAAAGCAAACCAAATACACCAATGGCTAGTTGATAATGTCCAAGACGGCGAAGACAATTGCTTGGAGTACGATGTAACAACGGAACACTTAGAGGAACTATTAAAGATAATCAACAAAGTACTAAAAGACCACGACAAGGCGCACGGATTATTACCGGTCAGTCAAGGATTTTTTTTCGGTGGTAAAGAATATGACGAATACTATTTTGAACAACTAGAATACACACAAAAAACCATAAAAAAACTACTAGCGGAAGACGGGTACGGCTGTTTTTGTTATCAGTCGTCTTGGTAGCCTTATAACCCTCCCAGCAATCAATTCATTTTGATTGTTGGAATGGAATTATAATGAACCCCCGCACATTAACAATATGAAAAAGCTAACAAAAAAACAGATTTTAGAATGTTTTGAAAAGTATTTGGTCGATGAGGGTATAAAAAAAGATGAAATTTTCACTGATAATGTTATAAACTTTATACAATCATCAGACAATAAATTAGTTTTTAGCTATTCGCTTGAGGGTAGAATGGACACCAACGGCACAGACGCTTGGTTTCAAGCCGATGTTTGGTGTTCTACTATCAAAAAAACGATTATACTTGAATACGATGTAGAATTAGGCGACGAGGTCGAATTTGACGAGGCAGTTGACGAAATGTTTGACCTTAACGAGCGAGCAATCCAATTATTAAAAACTAACAAAAACCTATGCTCAAATACAAAATAGTCAACGGCACATCTTATAAACAAGATACGCCGGACGAGATTGTCGAGATTTTAGAGAACGCTAGGGCTAACGATATGCGATTGGTGTTGGATTATGGCGACATAAAGACCGGCAAAAGCTGGAATGAGCGCTATAATATATCCGGCTATGTCGGACGAAGTTGCGGGGCTATTCAAATCCCTTTACTCATTTATAACAGTCGCGCAAGTGGTGGCGCTAGTCTTTTGGACAATTGCATTGTAAAAATATCATTGTCTAAGGGTAAAAAAGTTTTATGGCAACACGCTAATTATTCAAACTAAAATCAAAACATTATGACAAGAGATGAACTCATTAAAAAGAATGCTCAACTTATGCTGGATTGTTTGTTGATAAGTCAATTTACTTTTCTACTTGATTACTTGGACTATGTGGTCGACGATGAAAAAGTTATGAACCAAATCAAACGCAATCTAAAATCAGCCGAAACAATAGCGCTTAAACACTTATCTAAAAACACTACTAAATAAATTATATTTATTTTGGGGTCAACAAGATAACAAAACAAGCACACAACCCGACGCGGGGCGGGAAGTGTGCTTTTTTTATACTTCCGGCAACCCGCAAAACCGCTAAATTTACGACGAATACCGACCGAAGATATACCGCATATACAAAAGACAATGGTGGGCCGAGTTTGGTTTCCAATCTAAAATATTATTTTAGATTGCAATTCTAGCCTCGCGTCTACAGTTTCCCTCCCCAAACTTTATCCACACAGCTTGTGTATAAGTCCGTTTTATTGCTTAATTTGCCAATTTGACTAGGGTACAATTCCGGGGTATAATAGCTATGTACTTATTCTAAAATAAAAAAACAAAAAATATGTACTACAACGTTTTATATATAAACACGGCAACCTCATTTTGATGGGTTTTTTTTATTTTTGTTTTATCCATCACTTGGGGTTGTTGTGTTTATATGAAAGACACAGTCACCAAATTTTTAGACACGTTATTCACTGACCGGTTAGTTGTGAGCGTGTTTGACCTAGTCGCGTTCAGCCAGGGCGAGGGTAACAAGATGAACTTCATGTTCATTGAATACTACCTTGGCGCCCGGTACCGGATCGGGGTACTGGTCGGGAAGAACTACTGGCTCAACGATATATATATCCCAACCACGGGAGAGTACCGGCGGGGGGATTTAACTTCACTAATAACAAGAATAGATAGTGTATGCCAAAAAGTTTCACAGACTACGAAATGATTTCAGCTTTTTTAATGAGCGATAAGTTCGCTAATGATTTAGTCTACTTGGAAGACTACGACAGTTTTGTGTTATATAACGGCAGGTACTATGATTTTGTTAGTAACAAAGACTTGATGCGATTGGTCTGGGACTTTATCAAGACGAAATTCCCATTGAAGAATATCTCGCACGGGAAGCTAAGGGATTTAACTAAGTTATTGGGGATGGAATGTATTCGTCGCGCGGACCATGAGGATTTCAATACTCTTGCGTTCGCTGACTGTTTATACGATTTGAAACAGTTCCGGACATTAGAATTCACAAGAGACGTTATCTGTACGCTAGGGTTTGAGTTTGATTTCGCTGACACGGCATGCCCAACACCTCATTTCGATAAGTTTCTTGCTACTAGTTTAGTATATAAGGATGATGTTAACAAACCCGATACGAAGTTGCGTGAACTGTTACAAGAGATGTTTGGGTACTTTATTCTTGGTACCCTCAAAGCCGAGGCGGCGTTCTTCCTGGTTGGTGGTGGTAGTAATGGTAAGAGTAAAGTAACCGACCTAATTCGGTTGATCATAGGCGACAAATACGTTGTTAGTATGAGCGTACGGCGTCTTACAACTGACCGTTGGGCAACCGCCGACCTTGTTGGGAAACGGTTGAATATCGCTACAGAAGACGAGAGTACGTATATATCCGCGGACGTGTTCAAACAACTTATTACAGGTGAACAAGTCACGGGAGAGAGGAAGTTCGGTGACCCGTTCACGTTCAAACCACGTACAAAATACGTTTTCTCTACCAATAAACTCCCTCAGTTCAGCGACCTTAATTACGGGTTGATACGGCGATTACATTTGCTGCCCTTCTATAGACGTTTTACTCCAGAGGAACAGGACAAAGATTTGGGTAAGAAATTAGCGGCTGAGTTACCGGGTATCATGGCGTGGGCAATACAGGGCGCGAAACGGTTAACGGCCGCCAATTTCATATTCACACCGTCGTCTGCTAGTCAGCACACCATGGAAGAGTTCAAGAAAGAGATCAGTGGAGTTATGCAATGGTTCTATGGCGGGTACACGGTTGACGACGAGGCGTTCACTGGGACAGATTTGCTGTACTCTGAGTACAAAGACTGGTGCAGTGTCAATAACAAGAAACCGTTCAGCTCACATAAATTCTTCCGAGACTTGACGAATAATATACCGGGGGTTAAATCCACTCGGAACCGGGACGGGGAGAACGGGGTAGTACGAGGCCGGAACATAAGGATGTTGAACGCGTTTGAGAAAGACGCTCTGGCCGAGCAAGGCGTTGAGGAGATCGAAGACTTAACAGAAATACCTCTATGATCGATGATTCAAAACAAATAAATATCATGTGCCGTGAGAAGATTGCAGACTTTGACGACCAACTGTACCACGCGCGTGTTGCTAGGGATAAAACAATTAAATCAAAAAACAAAGTAACCGAGAAAGATTTCCCCTTAATTGATGTACTGATTGAAATGGCTGATGACCGGATAGAAGATTTAGAACGGCAACGAAAACATTTTTACAATATCCGATCAAAACACGATGCTCGGTACCGGAAACATAAATACGATTTAGACGAGATGAAAAAGGTCGAATGCCGGGAGTTCTTGGGCGACCCGGCTAGCACTAGTATCAATCGTCTGCAATACAAGGCGCCGTGGCGTGACGAGAAAGCCCCATCGCTTGTTGTGTACACTGACTCTAATAGTTGGTACGATTTCGGGGAGAGTTGCGGGGGATCAGTGATTGACCTGGTCATGAAACTGTACGACACGACCTTCGAACGGTCGCTTAAAATAATAAAAGATTATCTATGACAAAAAAAGAACGGTTCAATTTGTTCAAGAAAGAATGTTTACGCTGGCTTGATAGATTCAAGATCGACGATTACGGGATTAGGTTTGGGACTGAAACAGATAGTGGTAGTCGGGCCGAGATTGATTTAAGTCAGGTTGAGAGCGGGGTTCTATACTTTCATTTCAATGTAGATATAGAGATGACTGCTACTCAAGTAAAAAACTCCGCCAAACACGAAGTTATCCACGCATTGTTGGCCGATATGACTTTCTGGGGCAGTAAAAGATTCGCCTCTCAATCTCAGCTTTACGAGGCTAACGAACGGCTTGTTAGAAAGCTACAAAACATTATCAGTTGACCTGTGGATAAATTGCTTTACTATTCAATTGGAATGTATTATAATATAAATATATGAAGAAAGAAGAAGAGACAATATCATTAAACCAGTTGAGTTATATGATTAAGTTCTTGCAGGACTACGACTGGTTTATTGCTCGGTATGACACCGATTACACGTACCTAAGCGACCGTCTCGAGGTGATGACGCTAGAGGACAGACGCGAGTTCTGGTGGTGTATAACAAAAGAACAGTTCAAGACTTTAGAACGATTATTTACTAGATATAATATATATGAAAGAAAAAAATGGTGTTGATACCTCGCGCGTGACGCGGGTTGAAGTCATAGATGACCAGGGCCGGGCTTATACTATGTGGGATAATAACTTCAACGTGACAGTTCAGATGCAGGATGACAACCGGACTCTAAAGATCTTTGTTAAGGCCAAGGATCCTGAGCCAAGGAGATTTAGCTAATAAATAAATATGAAATCAATAAAAAATCTATGTTAAGAACATTATCAATGTCATTAAAACGAATCTTAAAAGGTGATCTAAGAGCGCAGTACCAAGCTGATCTTGTTAATGAAGACGCTTCATTAACCGAGAAAGGTAGAGAGGTTATGGAAGACGCGTTATTTCAGCTACCGCAAGTTCAAGAAGCACTTACTAAAGAAGCTAAATCTATTATCGGTGAAAACGGTGTTAGAAAAGAAGGGAAATAATTAACATAAAACAATTTTATGAAACCAACAAAGAAAGTAGAACCTAAAAAAGTGACAAAGGAAAAGAAAGCTACATTGAAAGACGTGCGAGCAGCACAGCACCTGGCGATCGTGGCTATTAAAAAGATGCATAACGCAATGCGTGCTTACAAAGAGACCTGCAAAACAACAACGGAGTATTACAAAGCTGGTGCGTATATCTTCAACCTGCAAGTTGTAAGTGGTGAACCTCTTATAGCTGATACCGGGGAACGTGTTGTAGGTAGTGGTTCCGCCGCTGGTGAAGAGAACATAATGGATATCTGTATGGCTGATATAAAAAGACAGACAGAGAAAGCGTCTGCCCCTAATCCGTTCGCCTTATTTAAATAATTAACTCAAAATAACTATGTTAGACAAAATGTCAAAGTTCTTATTGGTAGTAGCGATTGTTTTGACAGTTGCGAACACGGTCGTTGTTATTGTATACAGAAATGCAATCACCTCGGCTGTTGCTTACACAGTAGGTCAGTCAATTGGGTACGGTAACGGTGTTACTAAAACACAAACGGATTACACTAAAAATATCCAGTACTTGGCAGACGAGCTTGCAACGAAAGGCGAGATTGAGCTGTTTGATAAGACTTTAGTAGAGAAAGTGAGTGAATAATTATCCGTAAGACGGACAGTTACGAATTAAACTAACCACCTTAACTAGCAACAGAATTCCTTGAGAAGGAACATGAAAAGGGCAACGTTCTAATGTGTAGATCCCACCCTCCGGGACTGCAAGTCACATTAAGCAAACAGTCTTTACTGTTGTGAGGGAGTTTCTAAGCATGGCTTCTCCCTTTCGCAATCATAATACCAGCGAGGCGCTCGCTTTGCTGGTTAAGGTGGTTAGTTAACTAAGGAAAGCGTTAGATTAAATGTGATTATCCTTTCACGGCCAACAAGGATGACGCGAATAGCCGAGATAATAATTAGTGGAAATAAAACTCGCCTATTCTACAAACACTGATTGAGTTATCTATGTAACCACTGACATTGGTTCTAAACGCTTTTCCCAGTTAGCTAGTTATCCCAGCAGGTGTTATAGGGATTCGTCCCTCTTGCGGTCAAGCGTACGCAACAACTTAGCAACTGCTGACAGCACCTGTTAAGGTTATTAAACATATGAAAACATACAAATTCACAATTGAGAAACCATGTAACTATTACATAGCCGAACTGTACATAGACGATGAATGTGTTAGTGTCACAGCCCACAGAACCAAAGAAGGTATCTACGCCATGGTAGCGGACGCTTTCATGACGCATGACGAGATACCCTGTAGTCGATGGAACAAGTTCTGGCACAAAGTATTAAGATTAAATTAAAAGAGATATGACTAGATATGAGTAATTACAAATGTACAATAAAAGTAAAAAAGACTGGTGAGGTAAAAGAAGTCTGTGCATACGATAACTATTATGGAGGTCATCAGTACGGTTACATTGACGAAAAAGAAGATCTTCAGAGAGCTTATCGAGAAGACGAAATTGAAATAATAAATCAATAACCCTATGACAAAACAAGAAGAAATTGATGACCTAACTATAACAATAGAGCAATTAGAAGATTTAATTAACGAAAAAGACGAAGAAATAAATGAATACAAAGAGCGTTTACAAACCATAAAAAATTTAGCTTGAATTATGACAAAACAAGAGAGGCAACTAAAACAAAATATAGGACAGTTGAGACAATATCTAAACGAGAGAACAAGTGCAGACTTAATAACAAGCGAAGAGATTGAGGTGTTTATACTTAACAAACTAAATAAAGAATTATGAATTCACAAGACCTAATGAAGATAGTGAAAGAACGTAATGACAGTGTCATTACAACTCTTGATAGCAAACAAGCTGAGTACGCGTCCAACGGCGACCGGTTCCATAACTTCCGGCGCGGGGCAGAGATCCTTGGCGGTACACCAGAGCAAGCGCTCGGGGGGTTCATGTCCAAGCATATCGTCTCAGTGTTAGACCTGATCAAATGGACCGAGACTGAACCTGATCGGATCACTGAAGAGCTTATTAACGAGAAGATAGGCGATAATATTGTCTATCTACATTTGTTAGAAGGATTATTAAGAGAGAGATTAGCCAAAAGAAAACAAGAAGAACCTAAAGTATTCACCCCTGACAATAGGGTATAAATATATGAAATATATATCATTGTTCTCCGGCATCGGAGGATTCGAAGAAGGAATTAAACAAGCATATGAAGATTATGTTACTCAAAAAGGCGAAGAGGCAAGGGGACAGAATATACAATCCAGTAGGGATAAGTCCAGCAGTACAGAGTTCGTTTGGGATGGGGGGAGGACAAGTCCCACTTGTATTGGTTGCTCCGAGATCGACAAATACGCAATCCAGGTCTACGAAAAACATTTTAACCACAAAAACTATGGAGACATTACGAAAATTCAACCAGAAAACTTACCAGATTTTGACTTGTTGGTTGGGGGCTTCCCTTGTCAATCCTTCTCAATCGCTGGAAAACGAGGTGGATTCAATGATACCAGAGGCACGCTCTTCTTTGAAATCGCTAGGATTATTAAAGAAAAACAACCACGCCTTCTGTTGCTTGAGAACGTTAAAGGGCTTTTATCTCACGACCAAGGAAATACATTCACTACCATCATCTCCACGCTTGATGAATTGGGGTATGACTGTCAATGGCAAGTGCTTAACAGCAAAAATTTCGGCGTCCCACAAAACAGAGAACGAGTGTTCATTGTCGGCAACAGAAGGGGAACTAAACGACCTAATGTTTTTCCATTAAATTATGAGAACTACTTGACGACAATAGACAAGTGTGATAAAATGAATGTATATGAAAAAACAATTAACGAAAAAGTGTACCAAATGTCAGCAAGTGTTTCCGAGAACGCAAGAACACTTCTTTTGGGTATGGAGCAAAGCAAGACAGAAAAGTTATCCGTCGAGCAAATGCAAGATTTGTTCACGCAAATTGAACAAGGAATACAGAGAGAAGAATGTTCAGAAATTGAGAGAGAACCACAGGACTTACGACAGGAGTCCAAAGGGAATATACAAGAAGTTGAAACACTCGAAGCGTTCTTGGGAAGTGAAAATAACACAGAAGGAGTTTGTGGAGTGGTATCAATCCCAACCGAAGAAATGTTGCTATTGTGGTCTAACGGAGGAGATGCTTTCAAAGGTATCGGACAAATACAACAACAAGACTCAAAGAATGACAATAGACAGACTGGATTCAAAGAAACATTACGAAGTTGGAAATCTAGCCCTTTGTTGTTTGCGGTGCAACCATATAAAGGGGGACTTTTTTACTCAATCGGAGATGGAAAAGATTGGGTCAACATTTATAAAACTAAAGTGGAAAAAATATGTCAACAACAAATAAGTCTAAGCTCTATTTTAGAGGAACACGTCGACCCGAAGTATTTCCTATCGGAGAAGATGACCGATTACTTGATGAAACAGATAAACCAGACGGAACACGGCCACAAACCCAACTTAGTACAACAGTCCGAGTAGGTATGGGGTCAAAGGCCGACAGTACCTTTATACAGGGGGACAATGCTATCCGCCGACTAACCCCTAAAGAATGCGAAAGACTGCAAGGATTCCCAGACGATTGGACTGCTGGGGTATCTGACACTCAGCGATATAAATGTTGTGGGAATGCAGTCACAGTGAACGTAATAAAAGAAATAATGAAAAGATTAACACATAAATAGGGTATAAATATATGAAAACAATAGCAATAGATTTTGATGGGGTTATACATAAATACTCCGAAGGGTGGAAAGACGGGACGATTTACGATGATTCGTTCGACGGGGTTTTTGATATCATTAAAGATTTAATGAAAGATAACTCTGTGTTTATCTTCTCATCACGTAGCCCACGACAAATAAAGAAATGGTTGAAAGAATACCTATACTATGCGACTGATATGCCGTTTGACGAATGGTTGTTTGGCTACAGCGTAGGGATCATACCGTTCTGGAAAAAGTTCTGGACCAAGAGGAATGTTCTTGGTATAACCAAGCGTAAACTCCCAGCGTATGTATACGTTGACGATAGAGCATTGAAGTTTGAGGGTGATTGGAACGAGACATTAACTAAGTTAAAAGAAATACTATGAAAGTAAAAATACACAACCAATACAAAGAAGTTGAGTACGACACGAGGCGTGATGGACCTTTTGTAGACGGCATTAGTTTTGATGGCCATTTCACTCTGTGGAGTTTTGAGTACATACCCAAGACATACCTAAAGGAAAGTGAATTGTCTGGAGATCAATACAGAAAAGGTGGAGAGATGGTAATTTATAGAGATGGGGTTTCTGTGTTTAGGGAGTTTTGCCGAACACCAGAAAGAGCGTTTGTCGTTATGCAATATATACTCCCTAGACTAAAAGACTTCATGATGTGGAGTGAAGTTAAGGAAGGTAAAAAACTATACAATCATGATGTCCCTGTGGTTATAGATAGTCTATGTGACGATGGAGAAGTTATTGTAAAAACAGAAGACGGATCAGAAATCCCATGGGCGTTCAAGATTGAAGACAAGGACGATGAATGGGGCGATGACTGGTACGATAGTGACAGGGTACATATACTAAGCGAACACTTACATTGGTTTAGGAAATAATTATGAATAAAAAACCATTTAGACAATTTATGCAGAACACTCAAGGTAGTAAATGTAAAAAGATAATCAGCTTATACCAAACCGGTATGAGGGTTATTGAGTTGGCGCATTTGTTCTCAATAAGTAAACAACGCGTTGATCAGATTCTTAATAACGGTAAGGTAGTACGGCGCCCAAGGAAGTTCCTCACGTTCATGTGTAGTAAGTGTGGGAAAGTTGGCGGCCGTGAACAGTTCTCCCCCCATAATGAGTTCTGCCTGGAGTGTTATCCTAGTACCATGGCCGTGTATTGGAGTAAGAAACATAGAATCATGGGATGCAAAGGGTGTGGTAAGAACACTAAGAAACATTACTATAGCGGGTTCTGCCATAAATGTTTTCATAAAGAGTTCCCGCATTTCTGGGCTTTCTACAGTCTAATAAGAAAAACATTTAATATACAAAACAAGAAGAGGAATAAATAATTTATTGTCAACTCATTGTCAACCAACCAGCTAGTGTTAGGTGACAGAACAGTTGATGACAAAAACTATGGAAGGAAAATTGAATGATAAGAATCCTCTGACTATTTACAAGAGGCAAGAAAGTTATTTCACATGGGATGAGATATCTAAACTGAGTGGGATCAATAAGTTCACACTTATTAACATTGCAAAGGCGGGGCCTGCGCAGTTACTAAAAATTAAAATTGATACGTTCATTAAGATTAAAACATGTTTAGATGTTGATCTTGTTGAATTCGTATCAGGCAAAAAAATATGTCTGAAGAAAAAGCAGTAGTTGATCAGAGCGTGATCGATCAACTAAACAAAAACGGTGGGGTGAACAGAGTAAATCTACCTTTCATTCCAATTATTAGAGTTAACAACACTAAAAAAGACGGTCAACCTGAAGCTGACCAAGTGTTCACTATCGCCAAACGTAACGAGAAAGGTGACTTTGTTGTTGAGAACTTTGAGAAAGAGTTCGACATGCGACCGTTCAAGGTACGGTACCGGGTTGATAAGAAATATAAAAAAGCTGATACGTCTGGTGTACCGAATTTCAAGAGTTTTGAGTTTGATACTTTTTTCGAAGACATCAAGCTAACGTTTCAGAAAGAGGTTTTCGAAACAATGAAGTATAAAGAGTTCAAAGAAAAATATAAAGATAACTATGTCCTGTACACAATCGTGTATTTCTATATCGATGACATAGTGTACCGACTAGAAGTTAAAGGGTCTTCAAGAACAGCTGTATGGGATTATATGAAAGAGTTCGGATCAAGTGATAGTATGTTTAGCTGGGTAGCTAAGATGACTATTAAGAAAATTGATGAAGGGATTACTCATAACGCGCTTAACATAGCCAAGACTGATTTAAGAGTTGATATCAATAAGACCCTTACAATGCAGACTGAACTTAATAATATAATAAAATCAGTGGATTCTTCACGTGCAGACAGCAACGTTGAAGTGATTAAGGCAGGTGATACCAATACAGTCATTCCCAGTCAACCGACCAATCAGGGATAGTGAACTTGCTACGTTGTTGCAATGGATTGATCACTCACGATGGTTAACCAAAGTTTACCCTGAGGTTAACTTCCCGTGGGTGGTAACACTAAAACAAAAATCAATCTCATACCGGGATTACCGAGGACTTATTACATCATTACAACGTAACAAGCGCAAGATCGCGTTACAAATAATTAAAAAAATACTATGGGAAAAAAGGTATCGATAATTACCGTCAACTGGAACGGGTTAGAACAGTTGACTAAACTGGTTGTCTCTCTTCAGAGACATACCAAGAACGACGACTATGAACTTATCGTCGTCGATAACAATTCTGATGACGGGAGCAAAGAATATTTAGCTGACCTGTCTGAGATGTGTCCTAACATCAGTGTGTATTTCAACCCGGAAAACACCGGTTGGGTTGGTGGGATCAATAAAGGGTTAGAACTTATTGATCATGAAACCCCGTACGTGATGTTTGTTAATAACGATATTGAGGTTACAACAGACGACTGGTTAGACACAACGCTGAGTCATTTCTATTCTGACGAAGACGAGGTTGGTATGGTTGGACCGGTATCGAACTTCACAATGGGGTTCCAGAAACGGGAGTACAACAATGATTTCCCTGCTCACCATAAAGCTAGTTTCCTAGTTGGCTGGATGCTAACGTGTAGCCGTCAAGCGCTTGAAAAAATAGCGAGTACAGTTGATAAGGATATGGGACTAGATAACGTGAACGGGCTTGCTATGCTTGATCCTGTGTTTGGACTAGGGTCGTCTGATGATTTAGACATCTCTATGCGTATGAAGAAAGCCGGGTATAAACTTATCATCTCCCGTGACGTTGATGTTATACATGAAGGGTCTGCTTCGTATAAAAAGAAGTTTGGCGATAAAATCTATGAGAACGGGACTGAAGCTGCTGACCTATACATGAAAGATGTTAATGATAAACTGGCATTACTACGGAAGAAATGGGGGAACTGGGAAGTTAACACAACGCTTAATCCCGCGTCTGGTACTATCGCAATCCCACATATGTGGCATTTCCCGTCTCAAACGGTTGAGAGTCTGTACCAGATGAACGGAGCTGAGGGATGTAAGACATGTTTCATAGGTGGTGCGCTTGTTGATGAGGCTCGCAACATGGCGGTACGCGATATGGCCGGGGACTATTTAATGTTTATTGACGCTGATATGGCGTTCCCTCCTAATGCGTTTGTGCAGTTGAAGAAACATCTTGAACGGGACGACGTTGATATCGTATCAGGTGTATGTGTCCGGAAACGGCACCCGTATAGACCGACAATGTTTATGCGTCATCCTAAGTTTGAGGAACGGAAGAAAACGAAAGAGAAACGGTACCAAGAAGTTGTTATCTGGCCAGACTATTTGTTCGAAGTTGATGCCGTAGGGACAGCGTTTATGTTGATCAAACGGAAAGTGTTTGAAGCTATGAAAGCTCCCTGGTTCAAGAGTAAAGTCGACATATCAGAAGACCTGGGGTTTTGTGAGGAAGCTCGTGACCTAGGGTTCCGGATATGGGTTGATCCGACTTGTATTATAGGACATGTTGGACCTAAAGCGTACGATGTGAACGATTACTTTGCGAATAACCAACAGGAGATACAATCGGTTATTCAAAAAGCAGAAGAAAAGAATAACGATAGCGTAACTAAATATGATAAAAGTAACGAAGACAAACAAGCTACTGATCCAGGGGCTGGACCATCCGACGAAACAGAGGGTCAAACAACTCCTGACAATGATTAACCCAACGTACCAGATCATGTCAGCTAAGGGCAACATGCGAGCGTTGTACGCTATCCCTCAGTTCTTTAAGTATTACGAAGAGCAGGGTGATTTGTTCATCATCCCACGTGGGTGTATTACACTTGTAATACCGCTACTGGGTAAGTTCGAGTACACTGACGAGACAGTTGAACAACCGTTAGTTGAGAAGTTCTGTAGCGTACAGGGGTTTGCTCTTCGTGAATACCAAGAAGGTGTACCGGAAGACATTGCTAGTAACACTGAAGGTGTAATCAAGCTAGGTACCGGGTTCGGTAAGACGTTGATATCTCTTAAGTTAGTTGAGAATATCCAACAGAAAACATTGATTATCGTACACAGGCGCGCGATCTTTGATCAGTTCGTAGAAGAATCTAAGATATGGTTTGACTACGATATTGGACAGATAGCAGGAACTAAGTTCGATGTTAAGGACGTGACGGTTGCGATGATCGATACGTTATCGAAACGCGATTACGAGTCGCTAGGGAAAAAGTTCGGGTGTGTTATTGTCGACGAGTGCCATAACTTTATCACTGATAAACGCGAGAAAGTTATCACGAGTTTCAACTGCAAGTACCTGTACGGTATGAGTGGTACACCTGAGAGAAGTGACGGGAAGACGAACGCGATTGAGTTCGTGTTCGGCCGGATCGTTGTTGATGAAGAACTCCCTCAAGACAAACCCGAAGTGATTACTTACCATACTGATGTACCGATTCTAATGAGCGATAACTATCATGAGATGGTAGACGACCAGGTTGATTCGCTACAAAGGAACACGCTCATCTACGCCATCGCAATCAGTATGGTTGATAAAGGGCGTAAGGTCCTGATATTAACGAAACGGATCAAACATAACGAGATCCTTAAAGGGTACCTCGACAGTAAGGGTGGTATCTATAGTATCTCAAGTAAAGATAAAGACGACGACAGGTCAAAACTCCTTTCAGATTTGCGTAATGATAAATGTGACTATAACGTGTTGTTAGGAACGTTCTCGTTGCTTAGCACCGGTATAAACATTCCGTCGCTAGATACTTTAATTATAGCTGGCGACTTAAAATCTAATATTCTAACTGGCCAAAGTGCCGGTAGAATACTGCGTCTGTTTGACGATAAGAAACATCCGTTGATTATTGATTTCGATGATAATAAGCACGGGATCTTTCATCGACAGTTTCTTGCACGACGTAGGTTCTACAAGGACAAAGGTTGGTTAGATCACAATAAACTAATATGAAGAATTACCAAGTGGCGTTGCTCGCTAGCGTGCTTAACGCCTACGACAGAGAAAGTTCGTATCATAAAGATATGAAATCGTGTAGTGACGAATTCCAATCGTTCACTAGAAAGAGAAGCATCCTTGATAAACTTAAGAAAGCTAACAAAGACTTTGAGAAACATAACGAGTTCGTTGACGAACAGATCAAAGAGTCTAGTAAAAAAATCCAAGCAATAGTTGCTAAGATCCAAGAAGAACTTAATGAAGCTACTAAGGATATCAAAATCTTAGCTGACGATAATGATAAGGTTATGGAAGAAAAGAAGAAAGCCAACGAGGTTGAAGTCCACAAGTTTCAGAAAGGTGTCAACGCCGCAAGGGAAGAGAACGAGAAGAAGTTACTAAAGGACATGGAAGAGAAAGGGTACTTATTGAAATCTGTTCAGCTAGACGAGAAGGATAGAAACTCTCTTATCATGTACGTTAAACTATTAAACGAAGCAGACATTGTTGAGGTCGATCTCAATCTTGATAAAGAATACAAACAAGATGAATGGTTGAGTGAGTTCATTAAACTTATCGTATTCAAAGATAATAAAGTAGGTGACGAATTTGTCGCTGAATTAAGCGACTTGTTCTAATTAAAATGAATAAACACGAAGCTAAATTTCAGTCTAAAATCAGTAAGGTTTTTACAAACCTGAAGTGGATGAAAAAATACTTCCCAGTACCAAGGTTCCCATACGAACTGAAAGCCAGTACCGGGAAGACGGTACCGTTCTCCAAGTTCCAGGACCAGCAGATCCCGTCACTCGAACGCGCATGGCGTAGTTGCCATGCGCATAAGATGACCGACGCTAGCCTAGGGATTAAACCATACGACGGGTTCGTGTACTGTGAATCAGACGCGTACGTGGGGATCATGTACGAGATGCCACAGAACCAGACGGAATGTTACTTCATTCATATCGAACATGTACTAAAAATAAAACAAAATAAAAGAAGCATCACGAAAGATGATGCTATCAAGTACGGGATAAAAATAGTGCTGTAACCTAGAGTTACGGCACTATTTATTTTATCTTGAAAATGCTTCTTCGAGTAAATCTTCCGTAGAGATATCGCTTATATCTGGCTCGTTACCACTCTCGCGTTGCTCAGCTATCGTCTCACCCTGCTCGAACTGGCTCAACCGTTGTGCCACCATCTGTGAGACCTTAGCATCCCATAGTCCATTCGATCTCATGATCTGCATTCTCTCCAGTGTTTCTTCTCTCTCTTCACGTGGTAATGCCTTAGCGCCCTTGCCTTCTAATAGCAATAAATCTCCAGCTATCAAGTCAGCCACCCTAGCTTTATCAACTGTTTTATCGCTCTTGAAAAATGTTGACATTGGAATACCTAGTGATTCCAAGTTGTATTCCTTTTCTAAAATCTGTAACGCAATTGAGTTTTTTACTTCATCTCCCTTAACACTACCCAGCAACTCACCGGTGTCTTGTTTTTTCTGGTCAGCTGATTTTTTGGGATCGTTTTGAATAGTGTAGAATTTAGCAACGATACCTTTGGCTTCGTTAGTTATCGCCTTATCGTACTTCTTTAAGACCTCCCTGTTCTGAGCTAGCTTCGTTGTTTCGTCAAGAATACTTTGATAGTCGTCATTCGAAACCTTTATATTGTATGGAGATAAATAATTACTTAAATTCCGTCTCGATAACTCACCTGTTGGCGTAAGGTATGGATTAAGATTCTTGCTTAAAAACGGTAGATCTCTTTTGAAAGCGTCTATTAACGGTTGTTCGTTCCCCACTTCCCTATACACAGGGTCAACTATGGTTGATATGTACCTAACAAGTCCTTGCAATGGCACTAATTGTCCACCAGTAAATGCCGTTTGTTTTTGCAGACTAGCACTCATTCCATTTTCTTCTAACCCCTCTACAGTCGACATTATTTGATCTATACCTTCTAGGAACGTTTGATCTTTTAGCATCGACATTGACAGTGCTATACCGCTTGCTATTTTCGCAGTATCACCTTGAGTTAATGCTTTAGGGCTGTCTTCTTGCATGTACTTAACGGCCGCAGGTAATGCGAACGCGTATGCGTATGGGCCGAGAAACATCATTGGGATCCATCTATCGTTTATCTTTATTGAATACGGTATCTTCCCGCTAGCGTAAAACGCTGAGCGAGCATCTGGGTCTTTTGGCGCTGCCCATGTAGTCCTGTCGTCCGCCGCCATAGTGAACGCTTTGAACGTGAACATCGATCCTATTAAAGACTTCGCTAGTTGTTGTTTTTTATTAGCTGCACCGATTAAAGTTGTTACACCTAGGGGGCTGTACTCTAACCATTGTTTAGCGAAGTTCATAGGTGTTCTTAGGAATGGGATAGCCCAACTTAATGTACCGCCCGCCACCTTCCTTAACCTATCAGCAACAGCAGTTAGCTCATCTATACTGTTTAATACAGCACCTTGACCCTCAGGGAACAATCCTTGTCTCCATAAAGAATATTCACCAAGTTTCTGGCCAGCCTTAGTAGCCTCTTCAACTGATCTACCTTGGCGCAGTAGCCTTGCTTTCTCAGCGTCTCCGATCATTGTCATCAAGAGTCTATCGCCACCTTCCATGGTTTTACTAGGCCATGTCATCGTAGCGTCACCGAACTTACCAAACTTCTTCCGAAACCACTGTGTCGGAATCCGTTTAACGTCTAGGTTAGAAATAGGTATGTTTCCTTTCATCACGTCAGAGAACGCTCTCATTCCATTAGGGATAGACTTAAATAGCTCACTGTAATATTTAGGGATTTCTTTGAAAAACGTTTCCCGTTTCTTCCCTCTGACAAAAAAATCCATAAAATCAAGCGATGCTTCGACTGTTTTCTGTAACGGTACACCAACAAACGCCTGTTCTGCGCCGGTGAGTAAGTTCCTCATAGTAGTTCTAGGATTGGAAAGCATGTTATTGTACCTGAACTCAGTTATTATTTCGTTCCAAGTAGGTTTAACTTTACTTCTATAGAAATTTACTACAGACTTGTAATCGTTCCAATCTACTTCTGCTATTTCATCTTTGAGTTTGTTAACGTCAACCTCCTGTTTTCTGAATTTTTTTAGTATGTTTTCCAATGCACTTTGTTCTTCATTAGCAACGTCCAATTGCATCATTTTACCTCGTCTACCCCAGTCTCGACTATATGACAACAACCTCTCATCCAGCTCAAGAAACTCTTGCATGATAGCCTTTCTGTCTGCGGCTGTAGTTTTGGGGTTGTATATAACCTCCCTTAATGCGGCGTGCCTATTGACCGTTCTTTGTTCAATAACGGCCAAGTCCTTCGTTTCTTTTCTAGTTATAACTTTATTTAAAACACTACCCTCTGCAACGGCTTTCTGTGCTACTTCTTTAAGTTTTAACACATCACCTTTGGTGGCTGCGATTTTCTCAAACGATTCTTTCTCTAAGAACTGTAAGACAAGTTTCTCTTTCGGTGTAGCATCTAGTTTTCCGTAATCAATCCTGAAAGGTTGTTCTGCTACTTCGTCAATAATAGACGCGTTCCCCACGTGTTTAGTAGCAGCCTTGAACCCATTCAATGTAGCAGCCACGTCTTTAGTGTTCGTCATGTCCGATAATGCGCCTGCCAATAGCTTCAGATCTTTCTCGGGGTTTTTGAATTCCGTTCTAAGTATAGCAAGAATAGCATCGTCGCCAGTTTCTGCTGCTATTTGTTGTAAGACTTTTTGACTAACCTTTTTTCTAGCTCCGCCGTACGGCAATAGATCAAGTCCCACCATCCCGGCGTAGAACATAGGTGTTAACGCTAAGGACGCGCTGCTGGATAGATCGCTATTCATATTCATCTTTGCGGCTATCTCTCTCATATCCTTAGATCTTTGAGACGTTTGTCTGAAAACATTCTTGACTGGTTCGTCTCCAAATATTATTTTCTCGAACTTTGTTTTAGGTACATATGAACTCTCCTGAACCTCTCTACCGGTAACTAACTCCATTATAGACGTTGGAGCCTCTAACCCCAGAGAAACTATGGACCTCACAGGCGCTCTAACGACCGCTTTGGCTATATCACCACCTAAAGCTAGGACATTACCTGTACCTTTAAGGGCGTCACCGGGTAGTTCTTTTAGTCTATCACCAGGATGTCTGGCTGGCGCGTCACCAACTAGCGCTCGTTTTTCCACTATCTTCTTAGCCACTAGAGTGGGTGATGCGGCTAAAGGTTTATCGAGTGAATACTCAACTGGTTCATCATCCGGGATTTCTAATTTCCTTCTAGTCGGTCCTGGTCTTACCACTGTTCCTTCTTTTTCTAATCCTTCACCAACCTTAAACTCGAACCGTTTTTCACGTTCTTTTTTTTCTGCTATATTCTTGGCGATCAACGCCTCACTTTTCTCGCGTTGTTCATCTATATTTCGGCCAAACCTAATGAATGGATTTATAAATTTTTCAAATAAAGACATAGTTTTTTATTATTCAGCTGGTTCTAAGTTACCATATTTCTCCATTATCCCAGCAAACGGATCATCTTCTGTGCTTTGAGTAAACTTACCGTACACTTGTCGGATCGATTCATCTGTCCAATCGATGTTACCAGAGAACGCATCAAGGAATTGTTTCTTTTTGCCTGGATTACTAATAGCGTAATTCTCAGCTTCTTTAAGTATTGTTGCTGTATCATATTTACCGTTCTCATCTATTGTCTCAGCCAGTCTTGCTTGTGCTTCTGATAAATCAGATTGCTGTTGCTGGTTCAAGACGATTGTCGTGCTTGCTGCTCGTGTCTTAGTCTTACCAACTCCACCAATTGTTGACTGACTTATTGGCGCGTTCTTTTCGACGTCGAAATTTATAATAGTAAAATCACCCTGATCATTTGTAGCCGTAAACTGTTTAACATTCGGATCGTCAGTGGCTAGTCCCGTAAGCGTGTACTCAACTCCAGTGTTAGGGTCAACAAGGTTTTGCGTTGTGCCTACTGGGATTTCTTTCATTAAACTAACAACGTCACTACCTTTGAAAAATGGATCGACTTCTTCCAGCGCGTTCTTCTCAATATCAAACTTCTCCTGCGCTCGGTCTTCCTGCAACATGTCAAACACTAAACTTGTTTTCTGTATAGCGAGATTGATCTTCTGTTGTTGTAGTTGCGATACAGCTTGACTAGCTCGAGTCGCTGCCTCAAAGTCACCGCTTCTAATAAAGTCAGCTTTTTGTCTTTCAATCTCTTTAATAGTGTTATCGTTCTCACGTTGAATCTCGTTAATAAAACTCAACTTAGGAGAACTAGCCCCTAGTCCACGTTTGATTCCTAGTTGCGCTTCAGTTGATCCTTCACGTCGCTCACCAACACGTCTAGCTTCTGCTATTCTAGGATTAAAAATCGAATCAGCTAATGATGCTCGCTCTTGATTCTCTTTAAGTCTTTGTTCTTCAATACTCTCAGGTGTCACAACAGTATCTAACCCTTCAAACAACTCATCAATCCTTGATCTAACATCACCAAACCTGTTGGGTAGATTATTAGGGTCGACTACTGGGTCGGTTACTGGATCAACTACCGGATCGGTTACTGGATCAACTACCGGGTCGGTTGGTGTTTTGATTTGCGTAGGGAAAAACTTCTTAAACATTGACGGGTTCTGCCCGAAATCCATTACGTTTGGCGCGTCGGACGCGAAATCACGATCGAACTCAGTTGGTTTCAATAGTCTAGCACTGTCACCTTCAATAGCGAAGATGTCTTGTCCCTGTCTAAATATTTGCTTCTTAGCCATATTTGTATATATTAAATTATAAGTCGCTTAGATCTAGTAAGTACCCATTGATCACTGCCTGATTCCCAACACCTGTTGTATCAAGAACATCACCAGCTGCAAAGATAATAGGGTTAGAAAACAAATTCCCCTGAACAGTACCGGCTGTCATATTGTTTACATCCTCAGCATCAAAAACTTCCCCCAAATTAGCAGAAACAATGCTTGTATTAACAACGCTATAGACATTTAACAAAACGAAAATCTTATTTGCTGGGACTGTGTATTGGACAGTATCGTAAATCAATTCTGTAACAGGAGTTATTCTATAATCTTTATCTATATAATACCCGAAAGCCGTACCGGTTGCGGCAGACGTTGCTATGTCAGTATCTTCATCAACAAGGAAAGGGCTAATAAGAACATGATCACCAATAGCGTTATTGGCGCTTCCATCAAGAACGTCTTGTTGCGCTGAAGCTGCGTCATCTATTCTTAGAATATCAGAACTAGTTGCATACCAATGCGTAATAACAGCAATCTGTCCTGTTGGTACAGTAATTAAACCAGTTCCAGAGATAGCAAACGGTGTAATGCTTTTATTGATTGGAATAGGGTTACGTAAATCCTGGATTAGATGTCTAGGATCGTTCTTCATAATAAGAAGCTCTGTCGCGCTTACTGCTATACCAACTAACTTGTTTGAATAAGTTGTCTTTGAAATCTCTCCGGCTGTGTTTGATAAGTAGTAATATTCGCCTTCGTCTAGTCCAGTGAACCCTGAAACTACACCACCGATCTTTACTGTGATAGGGTTGCCGTCAGTTGAATCTGAAGTAGCGAACCCGAAGAATTTAATCTTAGAAACGTCGTTGCCGTCACATTTATATACCTCGTTATCAGTCTTATTCTGGTAAACAGGTACTGGTAAAGTAGCCCCTGCAATCGTTTCTCCTGCGTTTGGTTCGATAGGTTGGACACTTACCTCACTATTACGTTTAATATCACCTGTACCGTCTGTATCGTCCTGTGTTAGGAAAGGATTAGATGCATCTGGCGTTCCAGAACTACCGTCTAAAGCGTCATTAGTATCAGTCTCAAGCGCTAATTCATCAACTCCTGTACCAAGGTTACGGACAAGTTTTGTACTAGCGTTAAGTTTTACCTGGATTGCACTTGCCACAATCTCTATACCTAGTCCCGCTGTTAAACCAGATCCACCAGCTGCAATGTCGTAAGTATCAACTCCATTGTTTGAAATCAACCATTTATTCTCTGACGCGTCATATATCATGAACGGTTTGTTAGCGTCACCATTATCAGCATAAATTGTTTTATCAGTATCTGTACCATCGCCTAAGTTCAATGTATTAGAATCTGGATCGAAGTCGTCTTTGTTAACGTACTGAGAAGCAAGAAAATGATCGTCGTTTGTGATGATGAATGTACCACCTGAATTGTGACGTTTCTTGTTAGCGTCAACGTCCCCAACGAGACTGTAGTAGTAATACCCCCAAACAACACCAGTCAACGTATAGGTTGTAGTGTTATCGGTAATACCTGTAAATGAAATGATTTCTTCACTATCGTTGCCCTGATCTATCTTAGCGAAACCAATGTCACCGATGTTAGCCATTGTAACACGATGTCCATCTTTCGTTATAATTGGATCGACAACAAGTGTAGTACCAGATCGAGCGGCTCCTTCCGCTAAGTCTTCCCTGATAAACACTGAAATGCCCGAAGGCCGAAATGTTGACATATATTTTTTTTAAGAGTTACTATTTACTGTTTTATCTATCATATAAGTATCTAATACAGGATTCGTACTGACGTTGGAGATTGACCAGAACGCGTCACTTGTTGTGTCGTCGTCATAGTAAGTCGCAACCCGTACAGTGTACCGAGTGGATTTAGTTACATCGAAATGTATTGGGACTGAGAACGGGAAACTATCCCGGAAATCTGCACTAGCTGCACCCATTGGCAGTGTTCCTAACACGTTGTCACCCATAGCTGACAGTTTACTAGAATTAACTACATCGTCGTCCCAAGCGAGAACATATGTTTTTGTTCCATCAATCCCGTACGGTCCGTAAGCTACTGTTATTTTAATCTTTGTCTTAACGGCAATCAATCCTTCAACGTATAGGATATCGAATTCTTTACCTCGAGCTGGTTCATCGAATGAAAGTTCTCCACTTGTCCATTTGTGGTTCCGACCAACCCCATTGGCTGCGTTCGTATCGAACATCTTATAAGTGTTCTGAGTGACTGAACTGACGAAAAACATTTCGTCCCGGTCAACGATAAAGTCTGCTACATTAAGTTCGTCGATTGAAATATCGCCTATAAAGTCTCCTGATAATCCTCGTTTCAAGTAGTATGAGATGACTCTATCGTTTGCTGACACGTCAGGTGAGCTCTTACAAGCTACCATAATAACTCGTTTCGGTGGGAAATAAACATTGGCCGCGTCTGACAAATCGAAGTTCTCCAGTGTTGGCAAGATAATATCAGTAATACTATCCATATTCAGTCTGTCACCTTCCTTTGCTCGAGCGATTGATTTGATACCTTCGCGTCTACTAGTGAAATACGATATAGCAGAAATACCTGCGCCTGCTTTCAAGTTAGAAGCACCAGCGTCGTCTGCTAGAGACAGAACATCTAGGTTCGGTACTTGCGCGGTCGCTGTGTAATCTATTCGGTACTGGAGTATACCGTCTTCTTTATGGATAATAATGTTGTTGTTGTCTTTACTATCAAGGAACGTAATTGGTCCACCAGCGTCCGGGAAATCTTCGTATAGAGCGTCTCTTGGATTTGTGCCAGCGGTAAAGTTTGTATAATCAGCTACCTTACTAGCATATAATGAACTAGGTTCAGCTGCGATACCTGCTACCCAAACACGTGCTGAAGCTGTCAATAAGACATTACCCTTAGGGTTAGCTGCGTAAGTTGATGTGTCGGGCGCGTCTGCAATCCCTTCGTTCGCTACCACCCCAGCCGCCGCTGGATCAGGTGATACGCCAGTGAATGTTTTACTACTTAGCCCACTATAAGTATAAGTTGATCCGTTTACTTCAACAGTACCAGATGAAGCGAATCCTTCCTCTGCTAATGTTAAAGTACCAGCAGTAACGATTGTGTTGGTTGTGACTGACGATACTAAACTAGTTGCGCCTGTCCAAACAGAAAAGTTCTCAACTGCGTTACAGAACACAAGCGTGTTCTCGTTGGTTGTATTGAACGGAAGGAACCCCATGACTGCGTCAGACGTTAAACCTGTAACAAGGTCTTCCCATTTACCCAAAGCGTCTTCTGGATTCGAAGCGTTGTACCATTGGAGCTTACTGTTTGTCCCATTATCAACAACTCTTAATCTTACTCGCAATACTGACCCGAAATTCTTCTTAAACAAGAACCCTCTTAAACCTTTACCAACTTCAGTGTCGTTCTTACCATATAGAGTGAAACCTTTCTGAGTCTGAATAAGTCCTCTTCGTGATAGGTCCATATTAAGAATATCAGAAGCGTACCCTAGCGGGATCTTGTCCGCTGGTGCATCAGTATACAACCCTCTTAACTCTGTAATATTTTTAAATTTATCCGACATACTAATATTGTGGTCTTAGTTTAATTTGCTTATGTTTTGATTTTGCTTTTGTACCTGTGTAATCTAACCCGATCTTAGCTAACTCGCTCTTGAACTTATTGCTAACAATCGCGTACCGACGTTCTGCATCTTCACCAATCGCTGGGTATAGGAGTTCTTTGACAGCTCCCCAAACAATAACGTTCTTGAACCGTTTAGGTAACAAAATAACATAAGTTGAATTTGATAGTAATAGTTCTTCAAATGTTGCTCCCACTGTTTCGTACGCAACGAAGTATGTGAAGTAATCCATATCAACCGTTTGAGCGGTGGTGAGATTCTCAACTGAATTAAGTTTCAGGTACTGAACTCCGTCTTGGAAATAAATACAATACTCGTTTATATAAACCTTGTTATCAATGTGTTCTTCTAAGTCTTCTCTAGGGACTTGAATGAATTCCTGGTAGTTATCGTCACCGTCATCGTACTTGATTGTTCTTATTTTCTTTACGTCGTCATCGGTAACTAGCCCTGATACATCGTACGCCGTCCCGTTTGGGATAACAGAAATAGACACTCGTCTTAACGAAGTGCTTATGTCGTATTGAGCAAAGATCCCTTGCAAGAGATCGTTGATTGCTTCAAGTCTTCTGCTTTCAGCAGGTACCCTGTTAGACATTTTGTTCTGAATTGCTGTATCAACTTCTGAATAAGTTAAAAATTTTTGTGCCATATTGACTAGGTTAAATTATTATCTTTAAGCACTTTCGCTGAGTGCGGGTATTTAATGTCGAAAATGCTTAAATTAATATTTCAATCTAAACCAGAACTGCTCCTACCGCCGTTAACCGAGTAGGCGTGAAATGGTTTATCCTGTAACTTTGTATTCTTTCCGGTCATCGAACTCTCGTCTCTTGCCAGGGTTCCAACGACTGATCGGACTCATGTAACCTACGACGCGAGAATAAATTTCGCAACGTTGTCTCTTCTTTGGTTCTGTCATAGTTGTTCTATTTGTCTTTAATTGAACTGTCTGTTAAAAATCTTAAAGCTGCCATACCTGCACCAACAACAACCACTATCAATGATTGTAGGTTCTGTTCGCCTGAGACAAACATACCGATACCGGTACAGATTGTCGCTAGACTAACCCAGATAGTTTTTGACTTTAGTGCTTTTTTTAATAATTCCATATAATTTAGGTTATTTTTCATATATTAAATCTTTAATTAAATCGTTTAAATCAATGCTACCCATACCGTCATTCTTGGACGCTGACGGAAGTTTAGTTAAATCAACCGTAAACATACCATTGTCTTCTACACTAATATTCTTTAACTCTTTATCTAGGACAGACATCACTAGTTCCCTGGTATTAATATCAACTTGCCCATCGTCTTTGTGATCGTTTTCAATTGTCTTTTTGATCTTCCTGTAATCGTTCTCGCCTCCACACCATACCTTTGTTTTTCCATGGTAAAGTTTGTGAGGAGATATTAGACAATTAACCTTGTCACCGAACCCAATTGCAACACCTGTTAATACCGCCAAGGCTACTGCTGTAGCTACTATTTTTTGTCTCTTCTGCATATTTGATTATTATTTATTATCGTCGTTCTCACCTCCCATGTGGAAAGGAGTACCAATTGGCATCTGATCCTTCAACGCTTGTTCAACCTCTTCTTTTCTGCACCAAGCGTAACTAGCGAACATCGCTTCGTTGAAGATCTCCGGTCCCCAGTTACCGTATATGATTGCGTTACTTTCCCGGTTAGTCATCAACGGGACTGTTCGACCTCGTTTCTTTAGAACCTTATGAATATATTGACCGTCTTTAATCCGTTTACTCAAGAACGGTGTGATCTTAGCTCCAAGTGGAGTAGCGGCAAATCTTAATGTGTATTCTAAGATATAATTTCTTTTTCGTCCGTACCGTTTATCGACTGGCAACTTGTTCCAATTAACATCAGTAAACAATTCCTGTGGATTCATAAATCCTAAGTATCCGTTATTAACCCTTGCGAAATTTCCAGCGACTGTCTCCTTGTACAACATGACATCAAAGTGTAAATGAGGGCCAGTACTGAAACCAGTATTATCACAACGACCAACAACTTCGCCCATAGTAAGTCTTTGATTCTTTTTAACACTAATACTCTTTAAATGTAAATATCGAAATTTCAATTTGTATACAAGTCCTTTCTCATTGATAACATCAGTCGTCAATTCAACAAAATTACCGGCCGATTTAGATCCATAAACAGCCTTAGTTACAACAGCGGGATAAACACAATAACATTTCTGACCTGAAGACGTACCAAAATCTATACCATTATGGAACGGTTTTCTATAAAGATCACTTTTATCGTCTGAACAAATTAGTCCAAAAGACCTATACGCGCGTGCGAGATAATCAGTTTTTGGAACTCCAAAATACTGCGTCACCTTAGCCTTTAATACCGGGTTAGCGATTTTAAGGCTGATTTTAGGATTGGTTTTGATCATATTTTTTTGGTTATGTCTTAGAAAAAGGACGGGTATTACTCGCCCTTTATTTCTTGGCGTAGTCTCTTCAAAGTCTCATGATCCCACACTGTACCAGGTTCTGTAATAACGTCTATAAACTCATGTATCTCTTCTGGAACCATGTTGTCGAATAGCTGATGGAAATGTTTGTGGAACGTCTCTTCCCAGTACACGATGTTGTCTGTGTCCTTGTCTTTATCACGTATCCTACTTTTAGGAAAAATGTGATGTCGATTCATTCCAGACCTCCTTGTGAAAATGTAATCCACCTCGGACAATCATTGAATTGGTTTGATTTGACTTAAAGTCATAGTCCGAGAGTGCGGTGGGGCAGAGCCTAAGCCCGCCATTTTTACGCTTCAATGCACCGACATCTACACAACCAGCTCAGCCAATTCATGGCTGGATATTTTATTTGTTTACTATTTATAGTACATAGTATGCTATCTATACCAGACTACATACTAGAGGTAGGTAGGGGGTTCAGTTGGACCCCCCCCATGTGTGAGGATAAAAGGCAGGATGTATGGTAGGAATCAGTGAATTTCACCTATCAGTTCTTTCAAGGTGTCCTTCCTGATTTTGAGGAAAGGTGTTTGAAATCCACAGTTGTTACATTCGAGTTTCACGAAAGCATTTTTGCCTTCGTACCGAATACTCGCAACTGTAAATTCCCCCTTGACTTTGCATTGTATGCACTCTCCGATTGCTTTTGCCATTAGACGCACCCACACCCTTTCATCGTGATGAGTAGCGAAGCAAGGAACAAGAGCGAGAATGCGAACAGTATCAAGACATCAATTGTTTTCATCCGTCCCTCCTATTCAAGAGGTTGTACCAGTCAGCGATAGACATTGTGACTCCTCGTACATTCCTGCAAAATTTGCAGGTGTAGTTGAGGTACATCAAGTAGTTGCTCATCTGTACGGGGAGTATCTCGTGGTCTCGTTCTTTGCCACAATGATTACATAGGCATTTCTTCATGAGCGCCATGTTACCTCCTGCTCTCATCGTATTCAATGGTTTCGGTGAATCCGCAGAAAGTGCATTCAAACTCGTATGTAACCCATCCATTCTCCCATTTGACTGTAAGATTATGGAGAGTTACCTTCTGACAGAACTCGCATTTTTTATCCGTCTTCGCTTGTTCCATTTAGCAACCTCCTTCCTGGCCGATTTTATCAACATGTAAATGTAAAGAACTATATAGATAGGAATGGCAACCATTTTGCCAAAAATTTTACTTACCAAACTTCGTTCCATGACTGCCTCCTTTCTATCGATTGCCTATCAATGTTTTTAGATCAGTTTTTATCTCTCCGATATCTTCTTGCATAACCTTATATTCTGCCCTAGTTGGAGTATCATCTAACCTAGACCATATCCTAGCGGTTTCTTCTCCATTATGATCAATCCTCGCATCCATTTTTGCCATATACCAAATACCACCAAACATCAATAAGACCAAACCAAATGGAATTAATGTTTCTTTTGTAAAGGCAGTCACTTTTTCCATAGATTATAGTCGTTTATCGTTAATTGGTATAATTTGAGCTTCTGTTCCTGTTGGAGAATCTGTGGTTAGAGCGTCTGTGTCGTCCGCAATTGGAGTTGCATCACTTCCAATGTACCCAATTGCCTCATAATTAGCATCTGCTGTTGGGTAACTAGGATCTGCTGAACCAGCATCTAATTGTTTCCATGACCCATTTGTACCTAAACTAGTATTCCAAGTAACTCCGTTATCGTTAGATAATTTGTGCAATGATGTAATCCCTGTTCCCATTGTGGTGTTAGCAGATTGCGCACAACTTATTCCCCAATGTTGGTTTGGATTAGAAGCATTTGACCCTACTAAAACAAGCCAAACCTTATCACTATTATCAAAGGTTGTGTCAATATCACTCCATGTTTGAGTGTTTGGCGAAGAAGATATACCACTCTTTGTTTCAATTAAAACCTTATTATCCCAATCAGGACTATCGCTTCCGTTATCTGGAGTCGCATACAAACTTAAAGTGATAGTACCTCCATTAGTCGCACTATTTGTTAATAATGTTTTTAGCAAATAGTCTGTTCCGCTACCATTTACATATTGCCAAGCCTGGTATCTGTAATAATCAGGACTTGAATTATAAAATATGTATCTAGTAACTGGAGTGCTACTTGCAGTCGCCATGTTCGTTGTACCTGTGCCTTGCTCATTCCCCTGTTTAATTTCAGGAGCGCCATTTGAATTAGTAGGCTTTTGAACTATATCCAGTCTTTCAGTACTGGCACTTGCCGCCGAAACAGCCAAAGCATCTCCAGCCGCCGTGTAGTAATAAGTATTACCATTCCGAATTGCCCCAGATGTGTAATTCACATTCATATCCGGAGTACCGGATTCAGTCAACCACAAACCCTCGACGATTTTAATCTCACTATTATCTCCACCACCATTTGTCTTGACGACAATAGTTCCAGTTGCCACCACTGAACCTGCAATCATTACACCTACCAAAAGCCCAGTCAATAATGGCAACGATAATTTTTTAAGAAATTTTTTCATATAAGTATTTAGTTAATATAATCAAATGTATAACCAACTGTCTTGCTCGCTCCCAATCTGTTTTTAATTACCGCTCCAGTTCCGCCGTCATAGACACAAAGGTCTGTATCTGAATCTGTAATCGCTGTATTTGTTGAGCCTTCCAGTGAAGTGATCGCTCCGTCTGAATTGACATACACTCTCATATACTCATCTTCAACCCAAACTGTCAAAATCCCAACCACGCCAGTATCCAAAGTAATTGTTCCATCATCTGCAACAGTTTGACTTGATTTATCAGTTAGCAATTCATCGTGAATAGAAACTCCATCTTCTTGTAATCCCCATAAGACAGTTGTTCCATCAGTATCATAGATATAGAAATTACCATCGTCTCCGCCACCAGAATTTGCACCAAGTTGAACATACACATCACCACCGGATTGTGCGGATCCTCCGGTTACGCCGGCTCCCCCGACTAAACCGACTCTTTTTCCATCGCCAGGACCTACTAGCACAGCAGACATGACATTATCCCCAGCAACAGCGATTGTACAATAATCCCAAGGATCGTTAGTGAATAAACAAGCAACGCCAGTAGAAGCAGCACCCGTGCTGTTTGCATTGAAATCATAAATTGCACCAGCAAGGAAAGAGTTTGCAACATCGCTAGCATGTCCGTTTACAGTTGTTGATCTACCAGCAACTAAGTTCCCAGCAGTTGTCATTCCCTCTGTATAAACATTTACTAAATCTGCTGTTCCGGCTGCCACATTTCCACCATAATAAGCCTCTGTATATTTAGCATGAGTGCTTGCGCCGGCAACTGAACCAGAAGCACCATGATAAATTTCGAATCTATCATTTGTTGGAGTTGTTATATCAGCCAAATAAGTTCTAGGTGAAACAATTGTACCTTCTTCATCAACTGAAAACACATCAGTTCCGCCAGTTGTTCCTAAGTATAAATACTCATAATCAGCACCTGTTCCGTCCGAAATTGTCATATCTGACCAGATATGGGCGTAAGTGTCTGAACCGCCGGCCGCATTTGAATCATCAATATCTCGTTCAACTCTCAATCCATAAGAATCTGTCTGAGTATCTGTAATATCTGAAAGGTCAAAGTTCACACCATTATTCAAAATAGCTGGCGTATCACCTACTCCTTCTTGATCCGCACCAAAGACAACAAGATCGCCATCATATTGATAAGCCATCCATGCGTTGTTTGAGTCGTCTGGGTCATAAGTGGAACTTGATGCGATTGCAACAGTATTCTCTGTTTGCACCGGAATCTCTTGATCATTTGTTGTTGAGCCATTATCAAATAAAACAACATTAGAGTTCGCTGAGGAACCAATCCTAAACATTGAATTTGTTTGTGCCGTGCTTAAATTCAGAACAGCCTGAATCCCACCAGTACCACCTAAAACAAAGTTTTGATTATCTCCCATTGATAAAGATCTTTGAAAGTTTGCATCACCTACAAATTGAACTTGAGCATATGAACCAACACCCTGAATGTACATACCAGTTCTCAATACCGCATCGCCGGCCACTTTGAAATCTAACCGACCATCGGCAATTGGACTTGCAGAGTCTTTAATTTCTGCGTATATTTCTGCGTATGTTATATCCGCACCAGCATCATCTTTTGAATTAAACTGAAAATGCGCGATTGGATCATCGTCTAATGGAGTTGCATAATCAACATCAAATTTCAAATAGGCCTCAGCCTCTGATTTGCTAATTGTTAAATCGCCAGTAGAGGTTGCACCAGTAAGCGCCAAAGTTGTAGCGCTAACTCCACCGTCTGAATCAACACTAAACACTTCTGCGGAATCACTATCAAGCGCAACAATTGGCTTGGTTGATCCATCGTTTGTATCAGAAGTAACTTCTACATCAGGCGTGAACTCAGCATAGCCGTTATAAATCTTATTACTGTCAAGATCTAAGTCGCCACCCATGACGCCTGAAAATGTTAAAGTACCGGTAACTGTTAAGTTAACGATCTCAGCATCATAGTCGTTCACCGGTTCTATTGTTGTATTGTCGCTTTGTAGTTGCCATAAACTAGTAATGATATTACCACTACTCATTCCTGGAACTTGTGCTGAAGCACTTAATGGTGCGCACACCAATAGCAAAGCGAAAAATAAAAATAAAAATTTTTTCATATATTCTTAGTCTAATAGTGTACTTATAATACTAACAGTACCGAAGTCTGTTGTACCGTTTTCTCTAACTGAAACTTTTACCTTTTCACCATTAACTTCGACCGGAACGCTAACAGTGTAAGTTGTTCCACCTGTAGTAACTTTAGAACCAGGGAAGGTTAATTCCTGATTGTCGTAAACATTGATCGTTGATGGAGTATATTGTTTCGCTCCTTGATCTTCGTAGCTAGTTCCATCATCATTACTGTCTTCTACTAAAACTTCAATGTAACGATTACTCTCACCTGCCTTGGGTGTGTATCGGATATTAAAGTTGATAGTTCTAAAACCTTTAGCCAAATGTTCCTGGCTGTTACCCGCATAAGCAGCTGTTAAAGTTGCTGGTGCGGCAACTGTACCAACAGAATCATATGACAAAACTTGTCTCACGTCTCTTTTAATCATATTGGTTTAGTTATTTAGTTTTCTTAATTTTTCTCCTTCTTAAAACAGATGTCTTTTTAACCGCGACTTCTGCTGGTTCAGCTAACTCGCCTGGTTCCTCTAATTTCTCTGGTTCCTCTTCTACTTTTTTGTTTAATTGTTTATCTCTTAAAGCTCTTAGTTCGACAGCTGTAATCCATCTGCCGTTTCTGTACCATTTTTGTCCCATATTTTTTTATGTTAAGAATTAAATATCTTTATCGGACCGGCGTAAACCGGTCCTAAAAAATATTTAAGCCTCTTTAGTTAAAACACCAGAATAACCGATCACTAGATAGTCTGTACCGTCTGAATAAACATCAGCATAGTTACCAACAGTACCGGCAACTTGTGCGTATTTATTAGCGACACCATCACCACCTAAGTAAATCTTTTCACCAGTAGCAGGCACTAGTCTTGTGATTTGCGCTGCTGTAACTTGTACACGTAAAACTTTACCAATAACGTCAGCTGCTGCTGGAAGTGTCCAAGTAATTGTTCCAGTTGCGCCAGTATTAGTGACGTTCTTCCCGAAAGAAGTTGAAGTCAATACTGCGTTTGTTGATTGTGCGTCTACCGTAGCTGTTGGATCAACAACCGGGTAAGCAACACCGTTTTTAAGTGTTAGTGATGTTAACGCTGCAAATGAACCAGTATAAACCAATTCACCTGAATTGTTAACAACCAATCGCCCTGTGTTTACACCTGGCGCAGAAACTCTATATTCGTATTTAGTTGACATAAAAAATTTGTATTATTTTTAAGGGAGGGGATTACGCCCAGCCAGTAGGGTGGGTATAAAGCCCCCACCCAGGCGTATGTAAAATTCCAATTACGCTAAATTCTATGCAGTTCCATCTGATCCGTAAATAGCGAAAGGCATGTTGTTAATTCCCTGTTTCCAGAAACCTGTACAATTAGTTCTAATTGCTTCGTTGTTCTCTCGGATAGGTTCTCTTAGTGTTGGCATTTCTCCAATACCAAGATATAAACAACTTTCGTGTTTAGAATCCATCATGAACCAATAGTATTTATTAGCTGCTGTGATGTATGGAGTTGAAATGATTGTGAACATTCCTTCATAGATATTGATATCAGCTACTGCTACAGGAGAAATTCCTTTAGCGAATAGTCGAATAGCTTCTCGTTCTGCGTCTGAACCTTTCTTAACAACGATAGTGTCATAGTCCATTGGCATTGGTTTACCTGCTGGATCTGTGAAAGCTCCACCAAATTCCATAGCAGTATCAACTGCTGCTGAACTTAGTTTTGCTGTTGCTTTATTTGTGAAAGTTCCACCTGAATTCCATGTATGAGAACCGCAAAGCTCTACTCCGTCTGGAGCTAGGTAATCTGAAGTGCTGTCGAAAGCCTCGTTTAACATCAAGAAAGCTCTTGTTAACCATAGATACTTACTATCTTTCAATAGTTGGTTTCTTTGTCTAACTAGATATTGTTCAACCTTCAATGTGTTGTCTTTACCGTCTCGTCTATAAACTTGTTCTGGTAAAACGATAGATCCACCAAATCTCTTCTCAGTAAGAGTTACACTGTAACCGTCTTCCAGTTTCAATGATGGAGGAGTTTCTTGCTCTGCCAATTCCTTAGAACCATCCAAACCTTCAGTTGAAGTGAAGATCTCAAAAGTCTCACTAGTAGTGATCATGTTGAAAACTCTGCTGTCAGCATAAACTTCAATTCCGTATTGGATAGCATTGTCAAAAGATTCTTTAATCCCCTTGACTGCCTGTAAGGCGTAATCTGCTGAATTCATAAAATATTAACCATTCCCTAAGACTAGAATAATGGTTTGTTAATTCTTACTTCTACGCCGGCAGCTGTTCCAACTGTACCTGCGTCTTGACTAATTCCGACTTTTAACACATCTGTAGTAGATGCTCCATAGTCAATTGTTTGAGTTGTGTCATTGATATCGTATTCACCACCTTTATAAGAAGCTGCAAATACTGCATCACCTGTCCCTTCTAATGTAAAGTCATTACCGATAGAAACTTCACAAACAGTCTCACCACTTGCTGATCCTTTAGGACACCAAGCGATAGCTACTGAAGCTGAATCAGCCACAACAATTTCATTAGAAGCGATAGCTACTAAGTCACCAGCCGCAATCACTGTTGCTGTGTCCAATAGACACTTAACTGTTCGGACCTGTTCGCCGTCTTTTACTTTAAATTTCATAGTGTGTTTAATTATTTATTTCTTCTTCTTCTCGTAGTCAAATCCCGGTGGTAAATCTCGTGTCATCCGTTTAGATACTTCGTCGCCTTCCTTCTCGGCTTGCGTCTTAGTGTCTTTATTAAGTTGATTAACTGATCCGCCACCAATCCCACCAGCTCGCTTATTCTCCATCTCAGCTAGTACCTGACCCTTTACCTTACTCGCGTAATTAGCCTCGTACTCACTAGGATAAGCGTCGCGCGCTGCTAGTTCGATTGACCGTTTGATGTCGTCTTTACTAGTAGAAGAACCTGGGTTGAAACTGTTAGAAATCCCTTTGATCTTTTCATCACTATCAGCCCATGAATTCTCTTTCAAGAAATCATCAAATGCTTTTTCAGTGTTGACCTTATAAGATTCTTTTCGTTCTTCCCGGAATAAACTCTGTGCTTCCCGTTTAGCGATTTCAGCAATCTTGCCTTCATCGAACTCGGGAGACCCACCGTCCTCTTTTGGCTCTGGTTTGTCTTTGTTGAATAATGCCTTAACTCTGTTCTTGTTGACCAAGCCATCAAAGTCGTTAGCCTTCTTCTGCAAATCGTTAAATTCTTTCTGACTAAGTTTAACTTCACCGTCATCAGCTCCGTCATTTTTGGGAGTAGGATTCTCCTCTTGCTGACCGTCTTTTTTCTCAGGTGAACCATCCTGAGGTGGTGTCACAACACCATCATCGTTTTTGGGTTCTTTGTTTACATCATCCATAAATATTCGTTATTAGTAAATGTCTATCTTGTTGGTCGGTGACACTTGCCGACAAATATATTAAATAAATTTCTTACGTTGAAACACCTCGGTCGCTCGTTTGGAATCTTTCTCTTTGTCTAATAGATGGTATGCCAAATTATGGTTGTCTCTGATAGCTTTCAGTTCTACTGCCGCACCTTTGATCCGTAATCGGTCAGCCTCAGAAGTAGCTTCGAAATATTTCAGAGTCAGAACAGTTAACCTTGATTTGATTAAATCCTCTACTAAAGCTGGATCCTTGAACAGATAACATTTGAATTCCATCTCAGGACTTAACTTCAATATATCTCTGTTCTTACCAACGTATAAATTGTATATCAATCTGATTAAAAACTTTTTGAACATATTATTGGTTACTTGCCCAACGAGAAAAAGCCATTGCTTCTCTCTGCTCATAGTTCGGGTACTCCTTAATCGCTGATCTCGTCTTAACGAATCGAGCAACGAATTCAGGTCTACTCTCACTCTTCCTGGGCTTTATGAATCTCATAGGAGTTATAATAAATCTAAGTCGATCTCCGGTTGAGCTGGTTGAGCCGGCGGTTGACCGCCTGCTGGTTGCCCTCGCATGCCTGGCATACCCGGGATTCCCGGAGCCTGTTGCGCTGCGCCTGCTACCTTACCCTGTTTACTAAGTACCGATTCATCCTTACCAAACGCGTCCACCAAATCCTCAGCGAGTTTCTCCTGGTTGTACCGAGGGTCGCCGTTCGCGATCTGATAGAAAGCCATATCGTTGTTACGTCTCTGAACCTCACTGTCTTTAACTGAACTGTTAGCAACAACTTTGAATTCCATCTCGTACCCACGATGTAGCAACCAGTCTTTTGTAATGAACACAGGTTGAACGTTAGTCTCTGCTGCATTAAACGGTTTACCAGTCTCCTCTTCAATCATTTTTATCTGATCAGCCTTCCCTGGGATATCGCCCTTACTCTCAACGACCTGGATCTTCCTTGTTCCTTTCTGACCGTTACTCAACTGTGTATCAATCTCAATGTACCGGTACCGTTCATCCTTGTCCCTCTCTGGTCTAGCCATCGAATAATACTGAAGAACGTTGGGAGTTCTGAGCAACATCTTGTCCCGGAACGCGCTCTCGTATAGTTGCAAGAATAAACTCGCCAACTGCATTGCGCCTTCTGTAAGTTGCTGGACCTCGAACTTTGTCTTCCGTCCACCACTCGGTACACCTTGCGCCTGCGCGCTGATACTACTCTCTTCCATTGATTTCCGTAGCAAACTTAGTACCTGGAACGATGTAGGGTCCACGCTACCAAGCTGGCCTTTCTGTACCCGACTACCTGGTTCCAAGTTGTAAATACGTTTCGGTTCCAAGAACCCGTCTTCTAAGTCGAAGTCCCCGTCAACAAATATCGGTGAGTTCAAACTGATATATAACTGGTCTAAAATATTATTCAATATAGCGTTGTTCACGTCCTGCATGCCCATCAGTTTATCTGGTAAACTTTTACCGTATAGAAACTGATGATGAATAGGTTCGAATTGCGATACCCAGAACGGCAACCGTTTATGGTTCCATGGTAAACATCCGTAATAAATCTCTACCCCATTAGCCCACATCCCTAACTTGTCATCGACCTCATCGTAATACTGCATGATCTCCACGTTGTCAGAGTAAACGTTCTCACTTATACCCCATTCGAAATCGTCTTGCTTAATGAAATAACTCGCCGGTCTAACTTTATCAGCATTAGGATAAGCACCGAACTCTGTCTGGAATCCTGCGAATGACATCTCCCTAACCCAGAAACATCGCTGTACATCTTTCCGGAAACTGTTAACCCAAATGTTCTCAGGGAAAAACTCCTCTGTCGGAACGATACATCCGTACACGTCGTCCCATAAATCTGATCGAACTTTCTCTGTTTCCTTCTCTCCTGTATCAGGATTAAAACTTTTGACGTACTCTACCTCACGCTCGCCTTGGCGCCAGCCCTCAAACCCAATAACAGTACCCTCGCTCATAGCTGTGTACATCTCCCATACTGTTTCCATTAAAAGGTTATTGTGGTCGTTCGCGCTTTCCAACAAGTCAGCTATCACGTCTCGTCTAACCTTAGTCTTCATCTTAGTGAAAATACTTTTCGGTTTGATAACTAAATCCAACTTCAGTCGCGACCCAGCAATTATTGCTAGAATACTTATCAACTTGTTCCGCGTAACTGGATCAAACATGTTGTTCTGCCAATCGTCCTTATGACTCGGTTTCAAATGGTACTCATTCATCCGATCAACACTATCCCGAACGTAATCGTTTATTGTACGAGATACTCCGTCCTTATTGAAAAACCTAATGTGCTGCTCCTTATTCTGCCTGTACCGTTCAAACAGATCATAATGTTCCATAAAACGGTCGTCTAATTCTTTCTTAGAATTGAAACGATGAAACTTTCCTTTCTTCTCACCTATTGGTAAATATTCTTTTGTCATAATGTTATTCCCGAAGACGATGGCTGCACCACTGTCTTGGCTTTGAGCTTTATGTTTGCTTTCTGTCTACTGAAGTTAAATGTGAAGTATGTCCATGCTTCACCTATATGTGAATGCTCGCTATGCTCCGGTACCTGGCCTAGACCACTACCGCTCTTAGGCCGGCGCAGTCGCCATTGTCGGAACATCTCGACAGTTAATACACAATCTGGGTTTACCCGGACACCTGGTGTCAGGTTCCTAGCGGCCATTACCCGGTTCTTTATCCTGGTTCTTTTACTTCTAAACGTTATCCCGTACTGCCGAAGTATCGTCTTCGGACTCTGACCACTCGTTATGCTCCGGTTCTCACCACTCTGAGGATCACCGAAATGCAGTGCTTTCTTATACGGTTTCGCGTCCAATATATCTATATAATGGTAAATGCTCGTACCCTGCGCACTACCGTCATTTACGTATTCATCGATTATGTTATAAAGTCCTTTTCTCCTGTCGGGCTGGATCCATAACATAGCCGTCTGGTCCAATCCGAAATCCCATGCGATATACAACGGCAACTGTGGATCATATTCCGCCGCTGGATCCATGTTCACCTCATCAGACCAACCTGGAAACACTCGACCTCCAGCTGCTACGTCATAGTTAATGTCCTGCTCCTGAGCGATCTGTGAGAGGTCCGCTGCGGCGTCTGCCTTCTCGTCATACCAAGGGCTACGTAACTGACCTGATTCGTCCTCATATAACCCCTCATTGAACCTAGGGTTATCGCTCCAGTGCAACCTACCATAGGGTCGGTTCTTACCACTAGCTGACATGATTAACTTATAGAAAAAACAATCTGTACCACGACTGTTAGGAGTCGATACCGGGATCCGGCATTTGGCCGTGTCACCACAACTCTGCCAGGCTGCCTTATCTGTACTCTCCCAACTAGCGAACTCATCGAGGAATATTGCCTTACGTCTGTCAGACCTACCGAAGTCTGCGTTGTTCGCCTCACCAGCAATCGTCGCATTGTGTTTAGGGTGTCTCAACACCCCCATCTTATCTGTGAAATGATCTAACTTATGCGGAAACACATATTCCGGTAATCGGCCAATCATATATCTCAACTTTTCAAACAACGTTCCCGGGTCTCCCTTCTTATCAACCTCTTCAAATTTACGAGATCCGATCAGTAACTCCCATTCATGAAAGTGCCAGCCCCACAGAAATATGGCTAAAACTAGCCAAGTTACTCCGAGGTTCCTTGATTTCTCTACCGGGAAATCGTAACCGGATTCAATCGCTTTCACGATCTCGTCTCCAACTTCTTCCTGATATCCGTATAGCAAAAATGGTATGTTCTTATCCTCAAGATTCGTTGCCTCTGGGTCCTGCAAATACACCGCGTTGTTAACGAAGAATTTCCAATCCTCTGAACACATCTGATAGAAGACAGCTCGCCTAGCTTCAGATTGCTCGCAATTTATCGCTAACTTTAGCCGAAAATCCAGTTTCTCGGCCAAGGCGGCAAGCTGGGTTTTACGATCCATACTATTTTTTGTTGCTGTTTAAGTCTAATAAAAACGCCCTCTTATCCTCCTCTGTCTTCAAATCCTTGAGTACGTCGCTGTAGTCCACTGTCTTGGACTCTATCTCGCTACGCTTAATCTCTGTTGGTTTGTCTATATCTAAACGTTGTATGGTGTCTAAAAATTTACCCGTATTTAGAAGATCATCATTGTAGGCCGCGCTCTTCTTAGGATCCTCCACCATACGCGCAATATTGAGTTCTAAGGCGCTTAGGAGCTTTTCCTTGATCCCTGCTATTCGCATGCTTTCTTGTAGCATAGGGAACAGTATAGACTGTCGCTCGATCTCGGTACGTGTAATGTGGTTATTGTTGATGATTGCCGATACTGTCCGGGCTGAAACCTTATACTTATCAGCAATGTCCTCAGACGGTACCTTGGCGAGGTAATCTGTTACTAAATTTTGCATCTCAAAATAGGTGAGGTCGTCTATACCTCTACCTTCTGGCTTGTTTTCTACTATAGCTACCTCAACCTGGGGGTCTTTACTCATAAGCAATTAGCTAAACTTAGCTTATTTATAAAACGCCTGAGTCTGTATTGTGAGTCGCGCGCATGGGGGCTGTGCCTCGGCGCATGCGCTGGGGGCTTGATACGTATATTGTAGCACTTTTTGGGTGTACTGACAATAGCATATATATAGCTAAATTAACCAGAAATCCGCAATTGGGTTGCGTTGCAATTGGAAATGTGGTGATTTTTGATATATAATTTTTCGGGATATCTATCGTACCACAACGGGGGGTGCTGGGGGTGTCCCTACCCCGTCCCTAACTTCGCACAATCACCATTGTCCGAAGTTACCAGTTCGCTAAACTTACAGCAATGCGGGCGGTTTCGTTCCATTTTCATTGTAATCATTAAAAAATTGATGGGTATTATGCAATTTTGTTGCGTTTTTGTCAATAGTGCTACATATATCAAACAAAAACGGGACATTATAGACTATTAGACATTTGCTTGCGATTCAACTCCCCGCATTCGTGGTAGTCAACACGATACACCGGATCCGCCGGCAAGTAGTCAACAAGTTGACAACCCACGTCAATCGTGGTGAACAATATCCACAGCATATTACGCCACTTCCAGCCCCCCGCGTCAACCCCTATTTCCACCACTTCCCGCCACTTTTGTCAAACAACAAAAAACACCAAAAAAAAATACCCTAAAAACACGCATATTATGCCACAAAGTATGAAGCCAAGTCAATGGCTATAAAAAACAATCCAACTCACGTGTCAAGGGCTTTTGACCCTTTTTTTTCTTCGCTAAATTTACAGTCCGGTG
>Ga0233414_10000075_pt1 | contig 43974 bp, 60 predicted proteins | sample Na_anoxic_10_MG_FD_189020 | JGI IMG/M metagenome (GOLD analysis project Ga0233414, IMG submission 189020) | Seawater microbial communities from Saanich Inlet, British Columbia, Canada - Na_anoxic_10_MG | ecosystem: Environmental > Aquatic > Marine > Inlet | place: Canada: British Columbia... | reverse complement strand
CAACTATGCTAGTAGTACGTATGACACAGATTGTTAGCCAATACGATGATCAAACATTTGAAGAACTGCGTGACGCATTTGACGACGATGATGATGATTTTTCACCAATGCCAATGGGCTTTCTATGACACAATATAGATAAATAACTATAACAATTGAAAAGGAACTACAATGGCAGTAACTGCATCAGCACTAGCAAACGACATATTCAAAGTAACAAAAAGCTTTGGACATACAGTTCAGTTGTTCACAACAGCAGGAGCTAGCGAAGTTGATCCAGAAAACGCTCGTCGTTTTTACATCAAAGACATCAACACAATGATTACTATTGAAGATGAAGAAAGTCCTTTTGAAGTTAAAGTTAATATTGGCAAAGGTATTGAAGTTAAAGATATCCGTGATATGCTTGATACACTACGCACTGTTGCTAACAAGTCATTGGCAGAATACACATTGCGTACATTCGGCAAACACCTAGAACCAAAAGACTTTGCGTACCAAGCTAAAGCATCAGCTAACGTAAGCGAAAGCATTAGCAAAGCATATGGTACCAAAAAAAGCAGTTACCAAGCATTAGAAAATGCACGTCTTGTTATCAAGCACCGTGTAGCAGTTGATGAAGAAAAACGTGGCTCACGTTCACGTAACATCAAAGCTATCTACGTTGAAGCTGATAACGAGCGTACACTATTACCACATACAAATCTAAGTGCAGCACGAGCAACATTACAGCACGTTAAGCAGGGAGGCAACCTAGTAGACGAGATTGCTGAACACATTAATGCACTTGTATCTGAGCAAGCAAACTTGTACAAATTTAGCAAGTATGCAAAACAGCATTCACTCGTAAGTGAAGACACCGCTGAAGTCTATGACAGCGTGAAAGAACGTATGAAAGCAATCCGTAAGACTTTTAAACAACTAAGTGGCACTAAAGGCTATAAAGCTTACACAGAAAACTATGCAAATGAAGCAAATGAGATTGACGACAATCTTGTAAGTGACTTGCGTGATCAGTTTACTGTAAGACTTTTTGACGAAACAGTCGCCGATGCACTACCGCACGTTGCCCAACTAGTTAACGAAAACTCAGCAAAAAAACGTAGAACAGAAGCTCTACACAATCTAATAAACAAAGTCACATCATCACAAAGCATTACACTTCGTAAAGCTTTAGATACAACAGATCCAAGTTATCCAGCAAATATGAATTTTTCTAGCCCAACAGCAGAAGCAAGCATAACTGCTGGATACTTGGCATCTTACATTGCAGACGACGAACTAGCTAATATGCTAGGACAACTAAGCGATGACATCCACGAGCTAAGCGCAAAAGAACAAACTGTTGCTATCAAAGCAGTACAGTACGTGTTTAAGAAAGCAAATGTAACTGAGTCAGTACAGTCTGAAGCAGTTTGTGAAGCTACTCAGGATATTGAAAATGCACTTTCAGTTTTTTCTGAAGCGCATATCTTTAGACTATAATTTTATAATTTAGTTCAAAAGAGAGGTTGACACTACCGTACAAAGTGTGTTATTATTAATTGTAAACAACGACGTGTGTTTACATTTTGGCTAATAAAGGCTAACATAGGCTAATAAAGGAAAACAACTATGGCATCACTAGCAGAAATTCGTGCGAAACTACTCGAGCAAGAGAGCAAAGCACAAGGTAACAAAAACAACAATCAAAACGGTGGCGGAGATAACGCAGTATACCCGTTTTGGAACATTAATGAAGGCGAAACAGCCACATTACGATTCCTCCCAGACGCAGACGAAACAAACACTTACTTCTGGAAAGAACGCCAGATGATTCGTATCCCATTCAACGGAATCATTGGTGTAGACGAACACAAGCAAACAACTGTAACAGTTCCTTGTGTTGAAATGTGGGGCGAGTCTTGCCCAGTACACGCAGAAATCCGTCCTTGGTTTAAAGACCCTTCGTTGGAAGATACTGCACGTAAATATTGGAAAAAGCGTAGCTATTTGTTCCAAGGTTTTGTAACAGACAATCCAATGGCAGACAGCAACCCAGAGAATCCAATTCGCAGATTCATCATTAACACATCTATCTTTAACATTATCAAAGCGGCTCTTATGGACCCAGACTTCCCAGAGATTCCAACTGATTATGAGCAAGGTACAGACTTTAAACTAGTCAAAACTCAAAAAGGTCAGTACGCTGACTATACAACTTCAAACTGGGCTCGACGTGAGCGTGGCTTGAGCGACAATGAGCGTTCAGCTATCGAAGCAAACGGCTTGTTCAACTTAGACGAGTATATGCCTAAGCGTCCAGACGCAGATGCACTTAACGCAATCTTTGAAATGTTTGAAGCAAGTGTAGACGGTCAAGCATATGACCCAGCACGTTGGGGACAGTATTACCGTCCTTGGGGTGTAGACGCCCCAACAGGCGCACAAGCTACAGCACCTTCACAAGCGGCATCACCTGCTCCGGCTCCGACTCCAGCGGCAGCACCTGCTCCTGCACCAGCGACAGCACCTGCTCCTGCACCAGCGGCACCTGCAGAAGAATCAAAAGCATCAGCTCAAGATATTCTAGCAGCAATCCGAGCAAGAAAAGAAGGCTAATAAGCTAATAAGGGTTGCGCCGCGATAGGCGCAACCTAGACTACTCTTACAAATAAATTTATGGAGAAATGACATATGGCAAAACCATTTGACGTTACGAAGTTTCGTAAAACTATTACGAAAAGCGTACCCGGACTAAGCACCGGCTTCCGTGATCCAGACACTTGGATTTCAACGGGCAACTATACACTAAACAAACTTATCAGTGACAACTTCCAAGGCGGTATTCCGTTAGGTAAAGTTACTGTTCTAGCAGGCGAATCAGGCGCAGGTAAATCATTTATTGCTTCTGGTAACATTGTTAAAAACGCACAAGATCAAGGTATCTTTGTTGTTCTTATCGATTCTGAAAACGCACTAGATGAAAAATGGCTACACGCATTAGATGTAGACACAGCAGAAGATAAACTTCTAAAGCTTAATATGGCTATGATTGACGATGTTGCTAAAACAATCTCGACATTTATGAAAGACTACAAAGACAGCTATTCGGACACACCAGACGAAGATCGTCCTAAGGTATTGTTTGTAATTGACTCGTTGGGTATGATGATGTCGCCAACAGAACTAAATCAGTTCGATGCAGGTGATATGAAAGGTGATATGGGGCGTAAGGCCAAAGCACTGAAATCATTGGTAACAAACTGTGTTAATATGTTTGGTAACTACAACATTGGTCTAGTAGCAACTAACCACACATACGCTTCACAAGATATGTTTGACCCTGATGATAAGATTTCAGGTGGTCAAGGTATGATTTATGCATCAAGTATTGTTGTTGCAATGAAGAAGCTAAAACTAAAACTTGACGCAGATGGAAATAAAACATCACAAGTACACGGTATTAGAGCCGCTTGTAAAGTAATGAAAACACGTTACAGCAAGCCGTTTGAAAGTGTACAGATTGAAATTCCATATGAAACAGGTATGAGTCCTTACAGTGGATTGGTAGACTTCTTTGACGCTAAAGGCGCACTAAAGAAAGTTGGTAATCGTTTAGAGTACACTAGCCCAGTAACTGGCGAAGTTGTACTCAAGTTCCGCAAAGCGTGGGCAAAGAACGAAGATGATTGTCTAGATACAGTTATGATGGAATGGGATCACCAAGGTCCAGAAGTCATTGCTGAAATGGGCGATGTTGAGATGCCAATGGATGCAGGTGGAGAAGAGTAATGTCTGACGCATCTGAAGTACTTAATTTCTGGTCAGCATTGCGTGAATATATTCCTGCAAAGGAACGCAAAGACGCCGCCGAGCAATTTGTTGCAACACTATCTGATTCAACGTTGATTGACATCGAAACAAGTATAAGTGACTTATTTGGTACTTGTGGTGTGCTTGATAAAGCACTTAATGACTTAGCAACTGAACTAGATCTCTGCGAAGATGTAGATGATTACAACAATGACTGGGATGAATAAATGAGTCGATGGTTTAATACAGTACGTGATGATTTGAGTAAAATTGTTGACTGTATAACATACTTTGAAGCAGAAATCGAAAATGGCAAACAAGATACTAGTCTTAAAGGTATTCTTGAAAAGCACAGTCGAGAGATGCCAGGCATAGTAGCACATCGATTCAACCAGCTTCAAGAGATCGAAGCTATCCTAGAATATCTCAACATTGAAATGCGTAAGAAGCGCACCGAACACTATAAGAAATTCTTAGAGCATTATAATCGTGCTCTAAGTAGCAGAGACGCAGACAAGTATGTAGATGGAGTAGACGAAGTAATTGACTTACAACATCTAATAAATGAGTTTGCACTTGTAAGGAATAAGATGATGGGTGTTATCAAAGCACTGGATGCAAAGCAGTTTCAGATTAATAATATTGTGAAACTACGTGCCGCTGGACTTGAGGATATCAACCTTTAACACATTGAATTCTGGAAACTTATCGTAAACACTACCCATACCACGGGTAACAGCAATATCATCAGTATACTCTAAAAGTATCTGGTGATATTCTCTTTTGTACTCTGATTTATCCAGCATTTTGTCTAGTTCATCAAGCTTGTCGTCCATATTATCTAAACTAGTGCGCAGCTCCTGTACAGACGCACGTACAGCGTCCTTAGCCACGTTTGGCATTGCACGTAAGCTAAAATGCTTAGGCGTAGTACATTCAAGGAAAACAATCTTAGTGCGTGGTACACGTTTTCTAAACTCTGAAAACCACGGAAGCCATTGTTTTAATGTAAGTAAATTGTAAGGTTGTACTACAATGTTTACATTCATATCGTCACACAACTCTTGCTCGATAGCATCGTTTATGTTTGATTCAATGTCTTTCCAGCGAGCAGGATAGCGTATAAACTCAAGTATATCGCCTGTTGCATCCAAGCTAAGTGTTACACACAACTTGCGAAACTTTGGTTTGTATGTTTGCAAGAATGGAATCATCTTAGTTGCATTTGTTGTAACCCATAAGTCCATATCACTTGTAATATGTTCGTAGCATACTTGGTCTAAGAACTTCTTGCACATAGGATCAATAGTAGGTTCGCCACCTGCAACCTTGAGTACTTTTAAATCTTCTAAGTTTGCAACAGGAACATTTACAGCTTGGTTCTTAAAGTCTTTGCCTACTTCCTTGAAGTACTTTTCCATTTGTGGATTGAGTTTAACAAAGCTTTCGATCTTACTGCTATCCAATGGCGAACACATATTACATTGCAAGTTACAAAAGTTACTGGTGCGAACATCAGCATACACAGGTTTAAAGCCTGACTTCCAATCGGGAGCAAAGCTTTCTTTGTATTTGTCAAAGCTATGACGCAAACTGGTTTTGCCATACTTTTCTCTGTCGTAACAAGTTACACAGTTTTTACTTTCTTCGCCTAGTTCTACATCGTTGGCAACTTTCTGCCAATCATATTCATTAGGGTCTGAATGTTCAAGATATTGACAACAAGGTGAGATTCTGTTATTGTTTGTGCGATAAAACACTCCTAGGTAAGGAGCATAGCACTTTGGTTTATTTTCCATACTAGTATTTATAAAGAATTAAATATGTAGTTTTGATACTAAATAACACGTACACATTTTAACACGGAGACTATTTTGTCAAAAACAATAGTAGCAATACAAACTGCTAAAGCTGAATGTTTGCCCTTACCTAACAAAACCCTGTCAGAGGTGCAAGGACATCCTGCGTTTGCGCACAGTATAATTGCCGCCCACGGCAGTGAACACATTGACTGTATATACTGTAGCACAGATGATAGTAAGATTATGGAACTCAGCGAACTATACGAGTACGAATTAATATTGCGTCCTAGTCACTTGTCAAGTAGGAATTCAAGTCACCACGAAGTAATCAAACACGCTGTGACAGAAATTGAAAAAGAAATAAAACAGAAAGTTGATGTAGTTGTACTATTGCAAGGAACCACAATTGGTGTAGATAGTAAAATGTTAGATAACGCAATTGAAAAGCTAACACCCGAATACGATAGTGTTATTAATACCAGCAATGATTTTGACAAAGCATTCTCAATAATTGACAGAGATGTAGTATTCCAAACAGTCAATGGCCCTTGTCCGTGGCTAGGCAAAAGAGTCTGTAAACTTTAAAAACCTCTTGACAAAAGAACAAACCTCAGTTATATAAATAAGTATAAGAGGAAAAGAGACAATGAACGTTTGGGTTATAAGCGACACTCACTTTACACAGGAGAGTGTACTTAAATTTATTGATAGCTACACTGGCAAGTATATTCGCCCTGGCTTTGCCAATACCCACGAACACGACGAATTTCTCATTGACAAATGGAACAGTACTATTGCACCCGACGATGTAGTTTATCACTTGGGTGACGTTTGTCACATTCCCGAACAAGAACACTATAGAGACAACATACACCCTAGACTAAATGGCAAGAAGCGCCTAATAGTTGGTAACCACGATGACATACGATTCCAAAGCACACTTGATTGGACACACATTGATTTCTGGGTAGACTTATACAACGACAATGTACTGTTAAGTCATACGCCCCAAGAAGCTTTTGCATTAAATCGTGGACACCCGGGTAAGAGATTTTTAGAACACCAACCACGACAAAGATTAAACGTACACGGACACATTCACCAAAACCCAGTTGCAGGCGAAAACTATAGATGTGTAAGTGTGGAACAAACAGATTTTGCTCCAGTTAATCTAGATATATTCATAAAGGAAGCACTATGGTACCAGACTTAATTTTAGGTGATACAAAAACACATATCATCGAACTAGCAGAACAAATGGGCATAGGAGACGAATGGGTACGAGGCGATCCTATGTCGGTTAACCTTGATGCTATTGTTAGCCCTGCTAATACAATTGGCGAAATGTCAGGTGGTTACGACTTGAAGATTCGCACATACTTTGAAAAGTATCAAAAGATTCCACTACAACAAATTGTACAAAAGAGCATACAAGACAAGCCAATGGTTGTAGGACAAGCAAGAGCAATCAAAGTTGGCGGAACTATTCCGTGGATTATTATTGTTCCAACAGTTATTGGTAGAAATGATAGCTTTGGTAAAATGCAAACCAAAACACCAAGTCTTGACATTGTACACAAAGGCACATACAACTTTATGAAAGCTGCTCAACAAGCTGGCATCAAACGTGTAGGCAGTGTTTTACTAGGTGCAGGCGTTGGCGGTGGTGACCCTCGTAAGTGCTTGGAAGCTATGGGCGAAGGTTATTTTGACTTCTTAGATGAAGTACAAGGTAACATTTAACAAACTTTTTTCAAACTATTTTATAACCCTTTGAAAACACTAGATTTTTTTCTAGTGTTTTTTCTTGACAATCCTTTGAACAGATGCTATAACGTATATATAAGTTAAACACAAATGTTAATAAGGAAAAACAGTAATGTGGTACGTAGAAGCAACACTTGATATTCACACAGGCGAAAAACTCAAATATATTGGGTTAACCAAAGAACAAAGCCGTGCATTGCACAGCGAACTATCAACTGCTGGGCATCCAGTTGTGCGTTCAGGATTGATGCGATAATGAACCATATCACTGTAAAAGGCGGACGCCCCCGACAGCGTGAACTTATTGAAAGCATAGTTAACTATGTAATCAAAAAGCTTATGCCACGTACGACTACGCTTGACATTGATATTACAATTAAAACACTTCACAATGCCGAAGGATATTGCCTTAGCATTGATAAGAAAGTACACGAGATCGAAGTTAGTCACACGTTGCCATTAGCACAGATGCTAAAAACAGTTGCACACGAAATGGTTCACGTTAAGCAAGTTAACAAAGGTGAACTAAGAATGGCTTCGCGAGTACCAACTTGGCGTGGAAAGAAAGTATCAACTGATAAAACTGACTACTGGGACTTACCTTGGGAAATTGAGGCATATGGTCGCGAAGTAGGATTGTTTCATCGTTGGGCAGTAGAAAACGATTTACTTAAAGAAAGGTGGATAACCATATGAAAACAAGCAAGTGGCAAGTGCGTGAAACTGATACAAGAGTCAGTAACAACAGCGTACTACTAAAAGAATTTAGTTCAAAGTCCGATGCAATAGTGTTCTGGAAATCTGTTGCTTGGCAACACGTTGATCACGTCTATATGCGTCATACTGTTGTACCTACAGAATAAATTATTTTGCAAGTCATTGAAAACAAACAAAACTATCTTGTTACAAAAGGTTGACTTCTGTGGCAAGAACCGCTATATTGTAAGTATAAGCCGAAACACAAAGAGGAAACGAAGATGGAAAACACAGAACTACACATTTGCGATAACTGCGGAACAGAAAACACAGAATCAACAGTTGAATACTATATTGACCAATTTGAAGATGATGTGTGCCTATGCACTAAATGTCAAGGCTTCACATATGTACAAACACAAATTTCACAGTTTACGGTTGGAAACTAATATGTCCGCTACGTTTGATGTTAAAACAGTTTTAGCTCTTTCTATTACAGTAGACCGTGTACAAGGCTTTATCAAAAGCGGACACGGATACTGGGACCACGACAACGAAGTGCGTGTAGAAGATAATAAAACAGTTGTAAAGCACTATCTGGAAAAGGGCGTACTGCCTTCAGATGAGGATATTGCACAAGCAAACGATATGATTGAATTCTTCAGCGATGTAGTCGTTGAAAAGAAAATGCTAGGACAAGCAAACAGCTTTGAAGAAACTGTAGGCAAAGTTATTGCACAAACAGAAACAGATGCATTTGGCATAAGTATTTTAGCAAGTATTCCCAACAGTCGACGCATTCAAGCCAAACGAGATAAACTAGAGGACTTCTACGACGATATGCGTGGTAAAAGCGAATTCGTTGGCGATGTTAAAAAGCGTAGCTCGTTTACTGTACGAGTAGTTGATGTTAAATACTTGAGCAAGTACAATATTCATTTGGTTACATCAGTAACAAAGGATGAAAATATTGTTACATTTTTCTGGAACAAAGATCCAGACATTGCTAGCCTAATTGAAGGCAAGCATATTAAGATTATAGCTACTGTCAAGGACCAACAAACAAGTAAGTTTAGCGGTTGTAAAGAAACAGTAGTCAACAGGGTTAAGATATCGTGAGTAGAATATATTTTGAAATTGGACTAACTGATAAAACGTACGAGGGATTGTATCACGATACATCACAAGACGAATACATAGCCAAGCGACTAGAAGAAGACAGTGTAACTGAATTGCGCTACAATGTGCGATCAATGGATCCGGATTTGGAAAAGTTCACAGTACGTTGGGAATTATTAGACAACGAAGTTACCAAGGGCGTAATGAATGCCTGGGAACACACTGTGCAAATTCCACATTTGAATATGGTAAGCTGGAGCGAATGGCCAACTGTTATGGCACCCGATATGAAAAGTTTTGAATTCAAAATGCACTACAAGCATTTGATTCCTTTTAAAAGCTTTGAAGTCAATGACGTAAGCGAAGCTGATATGAAATCCAGTCTACGTGGCAAGCCACAGTTTGGCGAGCTATATCTCAACAAGTGGGATGCCATCGGACATCTGGACTATGACCACACAGAAACCATCGAGTATGCACAGAATCAAGACACTGTAGAACATTTGGCTCGTGGACCAATACAATGGAAGACAGCACCTGTTTTCACTGCACAGTTTGTATTAGGACAAACAGACGCTCCAAACTATCATCACCATCCGATATTCCAAAAGTTCTTAGATGATAACAAAGAACAGCTAATTGAGCTAGGACACGACCCTGACAGTCACAGTCTCAAGTACAATGCGTATATGCCAATTGGTACATTAATAACTGATCCTATGGAAGTTATCAATGCAGTTGAAAAGTACAATATTGTGTGCAGACAGGCAATAACTGTAGAAGATTAAAAAAGGTACCAAATAATCTGAAAAAATATGGTATCAAAGGTTGACATCTGAAAGAACTTGTCGTATAGTAAATTGTAGACAAAACAAACATAGAGGTTATAGAGATGACAACGGTAACAATCACAAAAGGCCAGTACCGAGATATTGCTATTGCTAATCAAACATTTGAATTAGTTAAAGCACCTAAGTCAGGCAAAAAAGGTATGTTCGTAACAGTTAACGCAGAAGGACACGCTAACCTTCCTGCACGTAACATTCGTATCACAGTTGAATCAGCTGAAATGGTACGTAACACAGATGAAAAGCCATCAGAGACTGTTGAACCAACAGAAACAGATGAGCAAGTAATAGAACGTTTACGTGAGCGTTTTGATATCCTAACAGATATGGCAGAAGCTAGCGTAGACGGCGTAGTACGTGGACTAGTAGTAACAGGCCCTCCAGGAGTAGGCAAAAGCTTTGGAGTTGAGCAAGTGCTTGATGAAGCAAAAGTTGCTAGTAAGATTCAGAACAGCGCAGAAAAATATGGCGTAGTAAAAGGTGCGTCAAGTGCAATTGGTTTGTACAAAACATTGTATGAATATGCAGACGCAGGCAGTGTACTTGTACTAGATGATTGTGATACAGTATTGTATGATGAAACAAGCCTTAACTTGCTTAAAGCTGCACTAGACTCAAGCAAGAAGCGTAAACTAAGCTGGCTAGCAGATAGCGCATTATTGCGCCGTGAAGGTATTCCGGATACATTTGAATTCCGTGGAAGTGTTATCTTTATTACTAACCTAAAGTTCGAAAACACACGTGGCAAACTCAAAGACCATCTTAATGCTATCCTGTCACGTTGTCACTACTTGGATTTGACTATGGATACAATGCGTGAAAAGTTCTTGCGTTGTAAGCAAATCACAGCAGATGGTATGCTTAACGAATATGGTTTCGACCAAGCAGGCGAAGATGAAGTACTAAACTTCATTGAAACTAACCAGCACCGTTTGCGTGAACTATCATTGCGTATGGTAACTAAGGTTGCAGACTTGCGCAAAATGAATCCAGCAAAGTGGAAGCTATACGCAGAAAGTACTTGTATGCGTCGAGCATAATTATAATAGAATTTGATTGGTAGTCTCCTCTGTTTTTGTCTCTCTACAGGACCCAATCAATACAAGAAAGGGGAACTTCGGTTCCCCTTTCACTTGACATCAAATAGAAAGTGTTGTATACTAATAATATGAAAGCTAATATTATACTCAAAGACGAAGTTAATTGTAAAGTCGAAGGACTCGATTTAAATGTTCGTCGTAAACTCCAAAACGAATTTTCGTTTATGCTACCCTATGCATTCCACGTACCTGCATTTAAACTAGGACGTTGGGACGGTAAAGTTAACTTCTTTAGTGTAGGCGGAGCAACATACATTAATCTCTTAGAGCGTATTCTTCCAATTGTTATGGACGCAGGATACGAAATCGAAATTGATGATAGACGCAACGACTACGGCACGTTTAAGTTTCCTGAAATTTCAGAAACACATTTCAGCGAAAAGCTTTGGCCAGCTGGGCACCCTATCGAAGGTGAGCCTGTGGTACTACGTGACTATCAAGTTGAGATTATCAACCAGTTCTGTCAGAACCCACAGTGCTTGCAAGAAATCAGCACTGGAGCAGGTAAGACACTTATCACTGCTGGACTATCAAACATTGTTGAAGCATACGGACGCAGTATTGTTATTGTGCCAAACAAAGACTTGGTGCTACAAACAGAAGCAGACTATGTGAACCTTGGATTGGACGTTGGTGTTTATTTTGGTGACAGAAAAGACTTTGGTAAGACACACACTATTTGTACTTGGCAAAGTTTAAACGTAATCGAAAAGAACTTCAAAAACGGCAAGAGCGATATGAGCTTGGAAGACTTTGCAGAAGATGTAATATGCGTTATCGTAGACGAAGTGCATCAAGCAAAGGGCGATGTACTTAAAAAGCTATTAACAGGTGCTTTCAAACACATTCCTATTCGTTGGGGACTAACTGGTACTATTCCAAAAGCCGATCACGAAATAATGACATTGAACACAAGCTTAGGTACAGTTGTTAATCAGCTTAGTGCTAAGGTACTACAAGACAGGGGCGTACTAGCTAACTGTCACGTTAACGTTATGCAGTTGCAAGAAACAGCAATGTATGACAACTATGCAAGCGAGCTTACATTCCTAACAACAGACAGCAAGCGTTTGGACTATATGGCAAATCTAGTAAGTGACTTGGCCAAAGACGGTAACACACTTATCCTAGTAGATAGAATCAAAGCAGGCGAAGGCTTGCTAGAACGATTGCCAGAAGATACAGTGTTTATTCGTGGTGCTATGAAAAGCACAGAACGCAAAGAAGAATATGATGCAGTAAGTAGTGCAGATGGTAAAATCATTGTAGCAACATATGGTGTTGCCGCAGTTGGTATTAACATTCCACGTATTTTTAACTTGGTTATGATTGAACCCGGCAAAAGCTTTGTTAGAGTTATTCAAAGTATTGGACGTGGTATTCGTAAAGCCAAAGACAAAGACAGCGTAAACATTTGGGATATTACTAGCTCGGCTAAATTTTCCAAGAAGCATTTAACAGCAAGGAAGAAGTTTTATAAAGAAGCAAACTATCCATATACAATTAAGAAAGTAAACTACCGATGAGAATTCTAACAAATGAAAACCAAACATATGATTTAGATTTCGTACCCGAAGAAATTGAAGACGTTCGGTATTGTGTACTTGACTACAGTGACAAGCACAATGCAGACTATTATTTTGTACCACTAGTATTTTTAGAAGAGTTTAATGCGCCAGCAGCAGTTATTAAAATTGGCAACCACGAACTTAAAGTACCACTTGACTGGAGCATTATTATTTGTGATCCAATGGTAGGTGATCCAGAAGTAGTTCCAGTAACAAGTTTAAACGACAGAGGCTTCCACACATTTGTATTCAATCCTATTAGCGGCTTCTTGCCAAGCTTCCAGGAACTTGAAATTACAAACGTATTCAGTGAAGTCAAATGGTTCTTCCCTAAACTAAAGTACGGACACATTCTATGTGTACCACTAACAGACAAACCGGAAAGTGATTGTGTTTATATTGTCAAAGACACAAATAAGATTCCTGATTTACTTGACGTACGTCATCTTTGGTAGTATAATAATAGTATGACACAAGCAACAGTTAAAAATGAAATGCACGCCATTGACACTCGTAATCACAAGTGGCTAGATGGACTAAGCGAAGAAGACCGCAAAAAGGTACTCAGTAGCCTTTGGGTTATGTCACGTTATTGTAGTGCAGTTGAAAGTCGTGTATCTGATATTGATGAACACTACTTGATTATGACAAACGAACTTGTTAACGTACACAGCAACGCACTACGACATCATCCTGAACTACAGTTTAGATTAATGCAAACTGTAGGCATTGGCAAGAGTATGTATCATCCTTGGATTGCTCCGGGCAAAGGTAATAAAAACAAAACAACCAAACTTGAAAAGTGGTTGTTGGAAGTGTACCCAGACTGGAATGACGATGAGCTTGCACTTGTGGTTAACAATAACACAGAAGCTGACTTTGTACAAATGATGGAAGACAGCGGTATGAGCGACAAAGAAATCAAAGACATTTTCAAAAAGAAACCAGCGACTAAAAAGAAGAAAAAATGAGCAATAGCAACAAGTGCGAATACTGCGGAAAAACGTTCAAGCGTGAAAGCAGTATGTTCGCACATACCTGTGAACCCAAGAGGCGTGCATTGCAAAAGAATGACAAAAACGTAGTAATCGGATACACTGCATTTAATCAATGGTATCGCTTGGCTATGGGTCATAAAAAAGAAAAAACATATGCTGAGTTTAGCAAAAGCAAATATTACACAATGTTTGTTAGATGGGGAACTTATGTATTAGAAATACGTGCAACCAATCCAGAAGCATACTTGCGTTGGCTAGTAGACAATCAAGTCAAAGATTGGAGTTGGACAAAGGACAGTACGTATGACAAATATCTAGCTGACTACAGTAAAAAAGAAACAGTAGACAGGGCGCTAGAACGCTTTGTAAAGCTAGCAGAAGAGTGGGCTAGCACACACAATGCTCACTTCAGTGAATACTTTGACAAAGCTGGTGTACACATTATATACAACGATATACGTGTAGGAAACATCAGTCCTTGGATATTGTTTGGCAGTGATAAAGCACAAGCAGTTTTAGATGAAATGCCCGGCGAATACATCACAGGCATTGCTAATACAATTGACATTGTATTTTGGCGAAGAAAACTAAAGCTATATCCAAATGATGTAGCGTTTATTAATACGGTACTACAATGAAGATAGCAAATACAGATATTGACATCGACACGTTTGATCGTGACAAACTGCTAACAATACTTGGCGGTGTTCCTGCTAGTATGGACAGGGATGGCAAGATAAGCAAACACAACACAGGTGTGTATTTTCATAAGATACCAACTGATCCATTTACGGGTTGGAGTACAGTTGAATACAAGTCAGCAGAAGACTTGGGTTACTTTAAGATTGATGTACTTAATGTTAACATATACAAAGACGTTAGAGATGACAATCACTTGGACGCACTATGCAAGCAAGAACCAGTATGGGCATTGTTAGAAGAACAAGAGTTTTGTGATTTGTTGTTTCACGTAAGCGGACATCACGAACTGTGTAAAACACTAAAGCCAGACAGTTTAGAAAAGCTAGCTGCACTGTTGGCAGTTATTCGTCCAGCAAAACGTCACTTAGCAGACAAACCTTGGGATACTATTTTAAAGGAAGTATGGATCAGGCCAGAAGACGGCACGTACTACTTTAAAAAAGCTCACGCAATATCCTATGCGTTAGCCGTAGTAGCACATATGAACTTGTTAATAGAACAAGCACTATAGAAGTTATGGTTTTCTTATAAGCTGAATGTTCTTGCGTTTAACACGCTTTGTCATAATATCACGTAGACATACTACGGGACCGTGAAGTATTTCAAAGTCCTTAGGAGTGAAACTAACTAAACATTCTTTGAATGGTTTAAATCGTTGCCCCATAATGATATTGATTGGTATCTGCCTATTTGTTTCCCACCACCATTTATCACCAAGTTCAAGAAACACTTTACGCATTTCTTGGTCACGGATCATCTCATACACATACATACTTGTAATACCGGCATCGCTATTTTGTATAATGCCAACATACTCGTTGCTTCCGCAACGTGCAAGTGTTAAAAATGGAAAGTCTTCCAAAAAGTTTTTATAATCATTTGTCATTGTACTATTACTTATCTCATAAATAGTAGTGCAGTTTTAAGGAAAAGAAAATGACAGCAGGCACAAGCTATAACTATTCACAGCGTGGCGATATGGTAGTAAACCGTAACGCAGGTACAACACGCCACCAACCAACTAACTTTAGACGTTTCAAAGCTATTAAAGGCGTTGATACACGTATTGTATTCTACATCAAAGATGATAGAGCACCAATGCAACTACACGATGTTACTATTACAGCTAGCATTGCAAAAGTTGATGGTTCGGAAATTGTACTTACTAAAACACTTGAAGTCGTTGACGCAACCATTGGTATGGCTGCAACATCTATAACTGCAAGCAACATCAGCGAAATTGACGCAGGTTTGTATCAAATGGTACTAACTTATCAAGACAGCACAGGTTCAACTCGTGCGCTGTTTGTTGATCAAAACTATCGTGCAGAATACACACTTGAAATCCTTGACAATGTTATTCCGCAGACTGCCGCAAGCCAAGAGTTTGAAGGCACTGATGCTTTTACAAGCACAGACAATGTAACCAATCCAAACGAAGCAGTAACATCTAAGGTACCAGGCGGTGCAGATACAACTGTATGGGGGTTACACACAGTTGCCATACACGGCACAGGAGCAACCGGAACAGTTAGAGTTCAGGGTAGCTTAGCAGAATCACCAACAGAGCGTGATTTCTTTGATATCATATTAGATCCAATCGCTGGCGTTGCGCAATTAGAGTTAACAGACTTTACAGGCATTGACAGTTATATCTTCGAAGGCAATTTGCTTTGGGTAAGATTTATTACAGATATCAGTCAAGGAACGGTTGACAAAATCCAATATAGACATTAAACTAAGTATATGCACTTTATCATAGACTATGTTCAAAACAGTATGCCACCTGGTTGGAAATCCAACAGCACAGGATGGACCAGCGGAAATTGCCCTATGTGTATTCACAATGGACAAATTCGTGCTGACAAGCGCCGACGTGGCGGATTTCACTTTGACGACGAGGGAGCAACTTATAATTGCTTTAACTGCGGATTCAAAGCAAGTTATCGTGTAGGGCAAACACAGCTTAGCGGAAAATTTAAAAGTTTACTAATACGTGGACTTGGATTTGAAAAGGCTGATGTACAACGACTTACAATGCGTTTGATGCAAGACAGAACAGCAGATCAAATATTCATAGAAGCTAAGAAGCCAGAGATTCATCGCAACAACTGGCCTAGTGTAGCGTTGCCCGATGGAGCAGTACCTATACAAGAAGTGGATATTGATGCACTTCGCAATCCTGACAGCTTTATACAAAGTGTTGAACACATTGCTGATAGAGGATTGTTGTATCACAATGATTGGTACTACACTGCATCCTTGAAACACAGAAGCAGAATTATTCTTCCGTTTAGGCACCAAGGTAATGTTGTAGGATATATTTCACGTTGGACAAAACCCGAGCGCAACAACGAAACACCAAAGTATATGCTTAGCAAACCGCAGAACTTTGTGTTTAACTTGGATGCTCAAAAGAACAATCAAACTGTAATTGTTACAGAAGGGCCGTATGACGCTATTGTAACAGGCGGTGTAGCATTAAACGGAACAGCACTAAGCGAACAGCAAGTGCGCACTATTGACGCTTTACGCAAGCGTGTAGTGGTATTACCAGACTTTGATAATGCAGGTAGCGCATTGGTAAACGCTGCCTTAGAAAATGGCTGGAATGTAGCATATCCGGATTGGGCAGAAGATTGCAAAGACGCCAACGAAGCTATGTTAAAATATGGAAGACTGTTTACAGTTAAGAACACTCTTGACAATATTGTAACTAGCACAACAAAGGCAAGACTACTCAGCAGAAAGTATTGCAAGTAATGTACTACTTCAGCTCAGGTGACAAACAAATACAATGGTCACAACAATTTGCTTGGAAACCAGTTAGATTAGATGACGAAACAACAGTTTGGTTACGACACTACTGGATAGGCGATGCTATAGAGAAGAATAGGTTTTGTTACCCTCCAAGCACAAAAATGATTATAAAACAAGCATTTACAATTTCAGATGATGAATACGTAGAAGCTAAACTAATAGGGCAACTCCCAGAATACGGTACTCCCAAAATACGGTATTGACAAATAGGCAAAATTGTTATATACTAATTATTAATAGGTTCAGGAATAAACACATATGTCAGAAGAATACACTTATGACTTGCAAAAACTTTATCTAGAGTTTTTACAAGCAGACAAAGAACTCTTTGTGCAATGTAACGCTATACTACAACCAGTCTACTTTGATCGAAAACTACAGACTGCGGTTACATTTATGCAAGAGCACGTAGAAAAATATGGTGATATGCCAACCATTGAACAAATGGCAGTAAAGGGCGAAGTAGACTTACAAGATCTCCGAGACAACACTGATGGGCATCAGCAATGGTTTCGTGACGAGTTTGAAAAGTTTTGTAGATACAAAGCCATCGAAGGAGCAATCCTTGAAGGTGCAGAAAGATTAGAACGTGGCGAATACGGCACAGTTGAAAAACTAGTTAAGGATGCAGTTGCAATTGGACTGACTAGAGAACTAGGAACAAACTATTGGGACGATCCAGCAGGACGTATTCAGAGCATCAAAGACAACAGAGGACAAAACAGTACTGGTTGGAAAACTATGGACAGTATTTTGTATGGTGGATTTAACCCAGGCGAGCTAAACATATTTGCAGGTGGTTCAGGTTCAGGTAAATCTTTGTTTATGCAAAATATGGCACTGACTTGGAGTCAGCAAGGAAAGAACGTTGTATACATTAGTTTAGAGCTTAGTGAAGAATTGTGTGCTATGCGACTAGATGCGATGCTTACAGATATGAGTACTCGTGATGTATTGCGCAAAGCAAGTGACGTTGAACTCAAAGTTAAGATGACAAGTAAAACATCAGGACGTTTGGATATTATTCAGATGCCCAACGGTAGTACTGTTAACGATATCAAAGCATATATCAAAGAAGTACAAATCAACAAAGGCATTAAAGTTGATGCATTGTTAGTAGACTACTTGGACTTGATGATGCCAGTTACAGTAAAAGTTAATCCAAGTGATCAGTTTATCAAAGACAAGTTTGTTTCAGAAGAATTGCGGAACCTAGCAACAGAACTAAACATCTTGTTTGTAACAGCGTCACAGTTAAACCGTGGTAGTGTTGACGAAGTTGATTTTGATCACAGTCACATTGCAGGTGGTATTAGTAAGATTAATACTGCAGATAACTTGATTGGTATCTTTAGCAGTAGAGCAATGCGTGAGCGTGGAAGAATACAAATACAATTTATGAAAACACGTTCGAGTAGTGGTGTAGGAACTAAGCTAGACTTAGGCTACAGTATGGAAAGTTTGAGAATTTTTGATCTTGATCCGGATGACCAAGACGAAGATACTACTGAGACAACCAGCGCAATGATGGATAAGCTCAAGCGCAGAACAGAATCAGAAGGCGGAAAGCCTACTGCAAATGTAGCCGCAGTTGCGGATCATAGCGACAAACTGCGTGGTTTGTTAAAACGAATGGAGTAAGTTACTCGTCGTCTTTTCTTAGTTCTGTACGTAATCTTGAAAACATACTTGGATTGGCTGTTATCATATCAACTAGCGTTCCTAACATTTTCATTAGTACTGTACGTTGTGGTAGTGTTGGTAGACGTCCTGCGTTCATAGCGATCATAGCCGTTCTCACAACACGTACATCTTCTTCGTCTACTAAGCCGTCTTTGGCTAGTAAAGTTAGTTTTGCCAATTGTGAGTTATCCATGTCTAATTCGTTTTCTTGTACTACACGGAGTCTATCAATGATGTGCTTTATATTATCTGTATCTTGCATATTGTCTTCCTTCACTACTACTTATGCAAATGGCATAAATATCTATAACAAAAGGCAATAATATGAAAAAACGTACTAGATCCATACTTGAAGAAATTAATAGCATCGCCGCAACCCGCGATCGCAAGTATCTGATTGAAAATAACGCTAGTAATGTTGTTGCCAGTGCAATTAACCTAATAGATATGATAAACGAGACTTACGACGAAGAAACTGCAAATGATCTTATCAAACGGTTAATCAACAGCATACGAGCTAAAGATATTAAAAAGTTTGACAGAGGGATCAAGAAAGCCAATGACAAGTAATACAAACAAAGGAACACAGCAATGAAGATTTCTGATATCCTATCAACAGGCAGTAAGCGTAAAGCTACAAGAGGCCCCCGTACTTCAAGAATAGTACAAGCATCATTTCACATCAACGAAGGCGGAGCAATGCCAGGCGTTGGTAGTATTCACCACAGCGAAATTGAACCTACACTAGCACAACTTGAAAAAGAGTTGGGTGTTCCGTTATTGTCAAACGCACTTGGCAGTGTTGGTAAAAAAGAGTTCTCAGGTGATATTGATATTGCAGTACAACTTGACAAAGAAGAACTAGAAGCGTTTGCTAAAAAGCTAAGCACAAGTTCACTTATACAAGACATTAAAAAGTCTAGTGTGTTTATGACAGTAGTTGACATTGTTGGCTACGACGAATCTAAAACAGCACCAGGACTAACACGCACAGGCAAAGTACAAATTGACTTTATGCCAGGTGATGTAGACTTTATGAAAAACTATTACTTCAGTCCTGCATCAAAAGAAATGAGCCAAGATGGAAGAAGCAGCAAATACAAAGGTGTTCATCGTAACATTATGATTGCAAGTATTGCGGCTGCATTACCATCACGCAAAAGCGACGAAACAACAGAAGATGGAAGACCAATGGAACTAGAACGTTGGATGTACTCACCATCAGATGGTATGGTACGTGTTGTACGCAAACCAGTTGCTAAAAAAGACGGCAGTGGATATACAAAAGCAAACAGCAACACAGTTGTTAAAGGTCCATACAAGAACCCACAAGACTGGGCAAAAATTCTCAAGCTAGACAGTGCGGAAGATTTGTACAGCTTTGAAACATTGTATGCGGCAGTAAAGAAAAACTACCCAGCAGACGTAGCAAAACAAATATTTGATCAGTTTGCTAAAAACCCTAGCATTGTTGCCAAAGGTGTTCCAAGTGAACTAACTGAAACAGCACGTAAGAAAAGTGATGTTCACACACTTTACAACTTGGGCCTAACAGAAGATGCACGTATTCAACACGTTGAAGATTTAGCTATCTGGAACGGCAGTGCAGGTATCAGCAAAGCAATCAGCACACTACACGGCTTGGAAAATGATCCATCAAGTATCACAGTTAAGTGGGACGGCTCGCCAGCAGTTATATTTGGACGTGACGAAGAAGGTAACTTTATTCTAACTGACAAAAGTGGCTTTGGTGCTAAAGGATACAACGGTAGAGCAAAGAGTGCAGACGAATTAGAAACTATGCTAAAGAATCGTCCTGGCTATGCTAAGAACCCAGACGGCTACGGACCATTCATTGAAAAAATGAAAACAGTATACGGCATATTTGAATCAGCAACTCCAGAAAGCTTTGAAGGCTATGTACTAGGAGACTTGCTATACTTTTCAACACCAGGTATCGTAGAAGGTGCATATGAGTTTACACCAAACATTGTTACGTATCGTGTTAAGCCAGACAGTGACATTGGTAAGCAAATTGCTTCAAGCAACGCAGGCGTTGTACTACACGCACATATGGACTTCGAAGGTAACAAAAGCAAAGTTGACGTAAGCAAACTAAACGCTGGCGACTTGCTTATTATGCCACCAGTAACAGTAACACAAGCTCCTAAAGTAGAAGCTGAAAACCTAAACAAGCTCGAAGCATTTGCTAAAAGCAATGCAACTAAGATTGATACACTGTTAGATGACAGCTACTTGAAAGCAAACAAACTAAGTGGTTTTAAAAATGCACTTTACTCATATGTAAACAATATGACAAAAGCACGTAAGCTTGATAGCCTAGACACTGACTATGCAGGTTGGTTAGACACAGCTAAACTTTCAGCACCAATGAAAGAGCGTATGCTAGCACACGTTGAAGATAATATAGATGGTATGAAAGCACTGTTCAAAATTGTAACTGGTATTATGTCAGTTAAGAATGATATCATTGCACAATTGGACGCAGGCGAAGCAGACGTAGAAGCATACACTGACGGACAGCGTGGCGGAGAAGGCTATGTAATTGGACAAGGTGATAGTAAATTAGTTAACCGCAGTGGCTTTAGTGCTGCAAATATGGGAAGAGAAAGATAATATGTTTAGCAAAGAATGCAAACTTCATTTAAAAAAAGCTAAGATGACACGCAAGGAACATCTCTTGTTTGCTATCAAAACAGCAGGACAATTGCAACTAGCAGTGTTAGCATTGTTGATACATTCAATTGCTCCAAGGTTTTTTGAAACATATGCAGGCGATACAATTAAAAGCATACACGCTAAGATTACAAAGCGATAAATATTAGTATGAAAAAGTATACAGCAAAGCAATGGTCAGAACTAGAAGGTGGACACACTATGAGCGAAAGTAATGAAGAAAAGTTTTCGTTTGTCAAAGACCTTAATGAAAGCAGTCAGTATCGTACACGTCAAGCACTTAGTGCTAGTGATGCACGTATGATTGCAGACCATTGTTTTATGGATACACTAGCCCTTTGGGTGCTATATAATGAATTTGAATACGCCCCCGCAGCAATGCGTTACGCTACTAAAACAATAGTGTATGGCAACTTTAACCGTTACAGTCAAGCTGGTACAGATTTGTATCACACTTGTCACGTTCTTCTAACCAAAGACAGTAAAATAATCGCAGGTGGTCCTAAAGACAAAGTTCTATTAGACCGTATTAGATTTCCAGATCAACAAATGAAAGCTTACTTGCGTAATACTTCAAGCAATAAAACAACCGATGCACAAGTGCGTGGATTCTTCCAAATACTAGAGCGTAACCTACTTATTAGCAACAGCAACTATCGCAGTGTGCGTAGATTGGTTATGGATTGGAAAAAGCTAAGCGACTCGCAAAAGAGTTTAGCAATAACTCGTATGCTACAGTTTTATCGTGCAAATGCAAGACGCAGTGAACTTTATAGTATGTTAGGCCAACTGGCTAAAAACAAAGGCTATAAAATTGATGACGCTGGCAATGCAGAGAATAAGAAAAGTTCAACAATGGCTAAAGTTGGCGCCGCGGCAGCAGGATTTGCTGCAGGCGCTTATGCAGGGAGGCGTTTCGGCAAAGGAATTGTCTAAATGCTACTACGAGTATATACTCTTATTGATGTAACACATAGTAAAGTTACACAACCATCAAAAAAACTACCTTACCACCAAGAGCAAAATCTTAATACATTGTTGCGAACTATTGATATGCGTTCACAACCATTTGTACGCAGTACGTGGAATAAGACTTGGACAAAAAGCAATAGGTTTCCATACGAAGCACCTTATACTTGTTGGGCAGTTGAAATAGAACTAGAACATAAAATAGATATCAGATTGCTACAAGCTGATTTGCATTATACACCAGTGGTAATAAACCTCAAAGAAACTGTTGAAGTACCAGTTCCTGTGTTTGACACAAGCGATCGTATCAACACATATTTTAGTATTTTGAACTAAATACATATAGAATAAAAAACTCACTAGCTGAACGCAACGACGAAGGAGCAATTGAGAATGAGCGAACTAGAAAGAACAAACCTTGCGGCACACGTTGATTTGTGTCAAGAGCGTTATAAAGCATTACAAACAGAAGTCACACGCATTGGTGACAGACTAGACAACATTGAAGCACAAGTAAATCAGATCCGCGAAGATAACAGAGAAGCACACAACAGCAACAGAACAATTTTGTTCGGTGGCATTGCAACTGTAGTAGCAGGTATCCTTAGTGTAATTGTTGTACTACTAATGAAATAATAGTACTGCACAAGAACAGTACATCACAAAACTAGACAGTGGCAACACTGTCTTTTTTTTAATTCAAAACTTCGATGATAAATAGTAGTATACGACAAGGAGCCGACAATGCACATAGCAGACATTATACCACTAACTGAATCAATGGACAATCCGTATGCTTACAGGTGGGATAAACAACTAGATGATCACTGGGTAGCTAAAGCAGATACACCAGCTGGGTTGATGTTAGTAATGGCCGAATGGGAAGAAGCTGACAGCAGTTGGACTATTGACTTTGCAGTCGGTGGCAGAATGGGCAAAAGCGGCGCTGGTGATGAATTTAGAATCTTCGCTACTGTGGTAGCAGTACTAAAAGATTGGATAACAAAAGTAGACTTGTCTAAGACAAAACTAATTTCATTTAGTGCAGATAAAAGTGATGATGTTGGTGCTAGTAGAGCAAAACTTTATGCACGCTTTGCAAGACAAATGGCAAGCCAACTTGGTTGGAAACTAGACGTAACAAGTACAGATGATGGACGTGAACAAAATGATCACTTCAAACTGTTCAATCCAAATGTTTCTGTAACAGAAGAAGTTGAAGTATCATTACACGGCGATGCTGAAAAAGGTTATGTGTTATCTAAGATTGAAGTATCAGGTGACGAGCGTAATGCCGGGCAAGGTACAAAAGCAATGCAAGACATTGTTGACAGAATGGATAGAGAAGGTGCTATTATCGCACTAACCCCAGACAGTGCGTTTGGTGGGAACAAAAACAGACTGATCAAGTTCTATAAGCGTTTTGGTTTTGTACCAAACAAAGGTCGCAACAAAGACTTTCGCTTTAGAGAAACAATGATACGTTACCCACAAGGCGGAGAAAACAAATGAAGCTAGGACAATTATCAGAACAAGCAGTTACAGAAGCTAAACTAGTTTGGGCTCGCAAAGGCAAAAAGGTTGCACGTAAGTATAGATGTTCAGTAGGCAAACGCAAAGGCCGTGTTGTATCTAGCCCTACACAGTGTAACGCTCCGGTAGATTTAAAAAAGCGTTTTGTGCTAAAACGTACCAAAGCTAAAATGGGTGCTAGAATGGCACGTAAAGCAAAGCGTACTAAAAAGTATAACGCAGCAAGCAAAATTGTACAAAGGTTAAACAAATGAAATTACTTGAAGGACTCAAAGACTACGACAACAATATGGCAACAGCTATCAAAGCTATGGTTACTGATCAACTTGGACTTGAACTCAGTGACGAAGAAGTTCGTGTACTAGTAAACAATCTAGGACTGAGCGATATCCTAGCAATTGATACTGCACTTGAAAACGAAGACTTAGATGCACTAAACGATATTCTTAGTGCGCACATTGAATTGGATTCAGGCAATGCGTAAAGTTATGGTAGCAGGAGGCATTGAAACATTTGTAAGTGTGCTTGAAGGCGACTTGCTAGAAGCGTGGGATCTTAAAGAAGATAACTATGTATATGCAGATCAGTTGGACGAGCGTGAGCTTGTACTAGCACTTGGACTTTTGCGCAAAGGCGTATTAGAACGTGAATATGATGAAAAGGCTGATAGGCAATACTTTATCAGAAACATAAACAGAGGTGAAAACTAATGTCAGCATCATACAACGACACTAAAGCAATGGAAGCTATTCTAGCTAACCTATCAAAGAAAACAGAAGAACAAACTGCCGCAGCAGCCGCTCACCCTAGCACAGACGAACGTGTTAAGTCAATTGGTGATCCAAATGCACGAGCTATGGCAGATATTCTAAGCAAGCTTGAATCAGCAACTGAATCAAATACAGTAGCACTAAACGAAGCAAGCGAACAGAACATTGATTTGAAAATGGCAATGGGCACCGAGCGTAATGCAACAGGTGTTAGTATTGCTGATTATGAAATCATTGTAGAAAAACAAACAGTGGGAAGAATTATCAAAAACTTTTACACTATACAAGAAAAAGCTACAGGCACAAACTTGCACACAGACTTAGGGTTGTTTGAAACAGCTATGAGTGTTGTTAAGCGCCTAATGCTAAACAAAGGCACACACGTCATTTCACGTATTATTGAAGCTGATTCACAGTACACAGGTGCCCTATTAGAATCATATGACTACAAGCGCAGACTTGCATCAGATAAACTAACAGAGTCTAAAGAAGACATTTATCAAGCAAAGTATGACAGTGCAAATGAAAAGATGCGCATCGCTAAGTCAAAAATATTGAAAACGCTATAAATACATATAACAAATGGAGATCAGTTATGAACATTAGAGATTTTAACAACAAAGAAACACAGCTTAACCAAATACAGAAGTATTTGCGTGAAGGCTTTGGCTTTGAACTAACAGTAAACGCAGACCGTGCTGAAGCTATGCTAGCAACAACACGCACTAAACTAGACGAAACAAAAAACGAAGCAGAACGTGCTAAACTAGCATTGGTTGCTAAGAGCTTGGAACTAATCGTTGAAAACGTAAGTGACGAAGAAGTTGAAGCTGCAAAAGTTATTATGGCTGCAGACGAAATTGCAGACAAAGTACAAAAGATGGCAGAAGATGTTGCTAAACTACACGTACAAGATTTACCAGCTATCGTTGAAGCAATGGCAGGCGAAATTGGTACAGAACAAGCACAGGCTTTTGAAGTAACAGTAAATGAGCTACTAGTTAAACTAGGCGAAGATTTAAAAGGTGCCAAAGAAGGTCTTGTTAATGCAACTACTATTGCACAAGGCGGCGAGATTGCAACTGATATGGATGCATCAATGGATGCACCAGCTGACGACCTTATTGACTTAGACTCAAGTGAAGATGAAGCAGAAGCACCAGTTGACGCAGAAGATATCTTTGGCGGTGACGATGCAGCAAGTGGAGAAGAAAATCCAACTGGTCGTGAACTAAAAGCTGAAAGCGCAGACTTTGATAACGCACTACTAGAGCTAAAAGAAATGTCAACAGATGGTCAAGTGTCACGTAAGGACCTTGATGCACTACTAGCAAAAATTAAAGGTTAATACAATGAAATTATTTGAAGTAGTCACAGAAAACTATTCTATCGAAATGCGAGACGACATTGTTGCGTTGCTCGTGGCTATTTCAGCTGAAGGTATTCAAAGTGTTGATATGGACCAACTCAAGAATGATCTCCGAGAGTTAGGATACACAATTGACACTAAGAGTCTTTTTGACATTGTAAAATCTTTGCCAGTTGTAAGTAATGCAAGCTATAACAAGATTGATCTTGTTACTGATGTAGACACTAGTGGTGGCGAACTAGATGACGAAGAACAAGAGATAGATGATACTGCGGTTGACAAACTAGCAGCCAAGCAAGTAAGTAAGGATATCAAATGACAAGAAAACTAAACAGTCACGACGCACGAAGCTTATCTCGTGCGAATGTAACAATACACGATGAAGTATCAGCAATTGCTCGTGCAGTTATAGTAGCGGCAGACAGTGGACTTTATGAAATCGAAGTCGACGATGGCACTATAATGACTGATTCGACACCAGCGATTACATTAGTTGGAACAGTTTCAAACCCAACATTTGTAGCAGGCGAAACACTTATTTTAGCAGGTAGTACAGTTACACTTGGTACAACTGGTGTAAACTTAAACAGTGCAATAGCAGATATCAACGATGCAGCAATACCTGGTGTTTGTGCAACCAAAGACAGTAGTTCACGTTTGGCAATTGAATATACAGCACTAGCAACAGCTTGGTGCCTAGAAGTTGGCGCAGGAACAGCTAATGCACGTTTTGGTTTTCTAGCACAAACAATTGAAATTCCAAATCCTCTTAGCGTTGAGTATCATCAAACAAATGTTGGTACACGCACTGACAGAGCTAAAACAGACGAAATAGAACAAGTTACAACTCATTTTTCTAACTTAGGATATAATATCCAACTGTTAACAAATGGCCTAACAAATAAAACACCAAAATGGAAGCTTTATTGGTAACTTTTCACTAGACAAACTGTTAGCATAATGCTATACTAAGTTTATGCTAACAGTAAAATCACCATACCCGTATACCGAAATTAAACGTAAACAAGTTGACGGCAAACGCCTATACGCAACTGAGAGCGGCCCTTTGCCCAGCGTTACCACTATTTTAAGTAAAACACAAAGTGCCGAAAAGATGGCAGGCTTGAACAAGTGGAAACAGCGCATCGGCGAACAAGAAGCTCAGCGTGTAGTTACAGAAGCCAGCAACGTTGGTACAATTATGCACAACATCTTAGAACATTGGGTGTTGAACACAGAGTACGAACCAGGCAACAATATTGTACATCGTCAAGCTAAAGCTATGGCACAAGTAATCAAAGACAATATTGAACCACACTTGGATGAAGTTTGGGGTACAGAAGTAAACTTGTACTATCCTGGACTGTATGCAGGCACAACTGACTTGCTTGGTGTGTGGAAAGGCAAGCCGACTATTATGGACTTTAAGCAAACCAACAAGCCTAAGAAGCGTGAGTGGATTGAAGATTACTTTATGCAAGGTGCAGCCTACGGAGGCGCACACAACGCACTATACGACACAAAAATTGAAAACATTGCTATCTTTATGTGTAGCAGAGATTTAGGTTGGCAACTATTTGAAGTAACAGCCGACGAATACAACTATTGGACAGACGCCTGGGGCAAGCGTTTAGAAAAGTTTTACAATCTCTAATGCCAAACACAAAATGTCATTGATCACCGGCATAAATAGTGTATAGAAGATACAAAGGATAACCTATCATGCCAGATACAAGAATTAGTAAAATACAAGTTAGACGAGGTAGCATTGCTGACCTTCCGTTACTTGACGCCGGAGAGTTCGGCTATGCAACAGATGAGCAACGTTTGTTCATTGGTAATGAATCACTTACAATTGGTTCAGGAGATGGAAGCAACACAGTTTTCACAATGCCAAGTACAAGCTTATACCCAGCAGACTTGGAAGCACCAGTTAGCTATATTAATCCAAAAGTTTATTTGGATGGAGTAGAAACACCAGGTGTTACAGTAAGTGGTATTAGTATTACTTTTGCAACAGCACCAGCTAACGGAGCAGTTGTAACAACTCGCTTTAACAGTGAAGTTAAACTAAAAACAGACTTTGTTGTTCCAGGTGAAGAAACACTTACAGCAAGCTCGGCGGCAGGAACAGCAACAGCGTTCCGCTTTGATAAAACAACATACAATGCAGTGTTTATGAACTACACTCTAAAGAAAGAGTACACAGCAGTTGTAACTGGCACAATACAAAACCCAACAGTAAACGTTGGTGACACACTAGAAATTAACGGCACAACAGTTAGCTTTACATCTACAAGCAATCTAACTACTATGATTAGCGACATCAACGGCGCAGGTATTACTGGCATTACCGCAGACCTTGATGGCACAGCTATTCGTCTTACAATGAGCGGCGACGATTTGGTTATCGGACTTACTAGTGGAGCAACAACATTAGGATTTACTCCTGGCACATACAACGGCATTGCAACTCAAACAGGCACAGTAGCAAACGCAACAGTTAATGCAGCACACACACTTACAATTGATGGCACACGTATTATCATCAATGGTAACTCACTAGCAGAAGCAATTGTATCTATCAATGATGCAAGTTCTAGCGTAGTAGCAGACAACGATGGTGGCGCATTGCGTTTAACAGCAACAGCACCATCAACTGACATTGTACTAACTGGCGATGGAACATCAATGACAGACTTTGGTTTAACACCAGGTACTATTGCACACGGCGGCGGAACAGCTACAGTAACAGGTACAATAACAACACCTACTCCATATGGTAGACACGGATTGTTAGTCAATGGTGTTGAAGTATTCTTTACAACAGGTACAACACTAACAGACGTAGTTGCAGACTTAACTGCCGCTGGTATTGCAGACGTAACATTTGCAGACGTTGGCACACAGCTATCAATAACAGGTTCAAACGCTATTGCAGTTGATGGCTTTGGTAGCGCACTAACTGACTTAGGTATATCAACAGGCACAAGTGACGCAACAGTTACAGTAGTAGGCACAGTTGATTCACCAGTTATTACTCCAAGTGCTATTACACTTAATGGTATCATTGTAGCATTTACAGGAACAGACGTAGCTACTATGGCTAGCGATGTAACAGCTGCAGGTATTACAGGCGTAACTGGCAGTGTTAATGGCGCTAACCAACTAGTACTTGATCACACAGTTGATCTTACAATTGGACTAGACGAAGGTAACGCAAATAACTCTATTGGTATTTCACCAGGCACTAACATTGCTGCAAGTTCACCAATCAGTGGTACAGTAAGCAATCCAACAGTAACAGTTGCAAACATTGTTATCAATGGTACAACAGTTAACTTCACAGGTACAACACTAGTTGATATGGCAAGTAACATTGACAACGCAGGCATAACAGGAATTACTGCTGCACCGTCAGCTAACTTCTTGGCTATTACAGCAACAAACGTTGATCTAACACTAGCAGAAGGTTCAAACACAACATTGGCAACACTAGGATTTAGTCCAAGTGTAACTCCGCCAGCTAACAACATTGTTGGTAGTGTAACTGCTCCAACTGTATCTGCTCCGGGTAGTATGACAATCAATGGTGTACAAGTACCATTTACAACAGGTCCACTACTAGCAGATGTTATTACAGACATTACAGCTAAGTCAATCACAGACATAGCGGCAACACTAACAGGTGGCAACGAGCTACTACTAACAGGTACTAGTGTTGATATCGTACTAGGTGCAGATGCAACAACACTAACAGACTTGGGTCTAACAGCAGGCACAACAAGTCAAACAGTACAACAAACAGGTACAGTATCAGGACCAACTGTTACACTAGCAGATACTATGGTTATTGATAGCACAACTATTGTACTAGATCAAGGTACTGGTACTCTAGCAGATGTAATTGCAGACATTAACGGTGCGGCAGTTCCAGGTATCACAGCAGAAGACAATGGCAGTGGTTATTTGGTAATACGCAAAGGCGGTAGTGGTAGCATTACACTTGCAAACGGCAATGGCACGCCATTAACTGCATTGGGCATTACAGCAGGTACAACAGCTACGTCAGGTGGTATGAGAGCAGGACAAATGCGCATACTAGTTGATGATAGTGCTAATGTGTACAGCATTGATGACCAATACAACATTCCATCGAGCAGCGTAGACGTTACCTTTGACGGTGATATCACTGGTGATACATTTAGTATCACATACGAAAATAACGAAAGCGTAAACGTAACCCTTAACTATACATTTGAGATTTGGAAAGCTTAACTCACAACGATTCGCAAAACATATGGCTAGGTCGTCCAGAACAGAGACTAGCTATGTGGCGAACATTCCGCAAAGATTACAAACAAGCTGACGCTGAACTTTTATGTTCAGCAACGGCACACTGGTGGGGCAATGCTCCACTACACAGCATAAGTTTAGACCCAACATCACCGCACAATTGGCCTGATGCGTGGGAATTAATTCACAGTGGTAACATATGTAAATATAGTGCCGCATTAGGGATAGCATACACAATATATTACACCAACAATAGCTTAAACAACATTATAATGCGTGTTTTCGATGAAGAGATCGATGATATATATAATACAACATTAATAAACAATCAGCTATTATTGGGTAAAAAAACTGGCAAAGTTATGAACTGGTCAGACGCTAAACCTTACCTTAAAATAGAAGAACAGTGGCACACTAGTGACATTGTAGATAGTATTAAACAACACAAATAAAAAGCCCATCGAGGAAGAGGAAACTGAAGAATGAGTGACATTATGGTCGTCAAACGTGACGGAACAAAAGAAGCATTGGACATTGATAAACTACACAAAGTAGTTTTCTTTGCTTGCGAAGATATCAAAGGCGTAAGTGCCAGTGAAGTGGAAATTAAAAGCCACATTCAATTCTATGATGGCATAGAATCTGCAAACATTCAAGAAACACTTATTAAAAGTGCTGCAGATCTTATCACAGAAGAAACACCAAATTACCAATGGGTTGCAGGAAGACTTATTAACTATCACCTGCGCAAAGAAGTTTATGACAGCTATACTCCGTTACCTCTGCGTGAGATTGTTGAAAAGAACGTAGCTCGTGGATATTACGACAGTGAACTACTAACTTCATACAGCGCAGACGAATGGGAAACTCTTAACAACTATATTGATCACGACAGAGATAATACTATTGCATATGTTGGTATGGAACAAATGCGTGGAAAGTACCTAGCACAAAATCGTGTTACTGGTGAAATTTTTGAAACTCCACAAGTTGCGTATATGCTTATTGCCGCTACACTGTTTGGCGAGTACCCAGCTGAAACACGTATCAAGTATGTTACAGATTACTACGATGCAATCAGCAAGTTTGAAATCAGTTTGCCTACACCAGTAATGGCAGGTGTACGTACACCACAACGTCAGTTCTCAAGTTGTGTGCTTATTGAAACAGGCGACAGCTTAGACAGCATCAATGCAACATCAAGTGCTATTGTTAAGTACGTAAGTCAAAAAGCAGGTATTGGTGTAGGTGCAGGTAGCATCCGTGCTATTGGTAGTCCAATCCGTAATGGCGATGCAAGTCACACAGGTGTTATTCCTTTCTACAAAATGTTCCAAAGCGCAGTTAAAAGTTGTAGCCAAGGTGGTGTACGTGGCGGAGCAGCTACATTGTATTATCCAATTTGGCACTTGGAAGTTGAAGACTTACTTGTACTAAAGAACAACAAAGGTACAGAAGACAATCGTATCCGTCACTTGGACTATGGTGTACAGTTTAACAAAATTATGTACGAACGTTTGATCACAGGCGGAGATATTACATTGTTTTCACCAAGTGATGTTCCAGGACTGTATGATGCATTTTTTGCAGACCAAGACAAGTTTAGAGAACTATACGAAGCCGCAGAAGCAGATAAAACTATTAGACACAAGACAATTCCAGCTATTGAACTTTTCTCAAACTATATGGAAGAACGTAAAAGTACAGGGCGTGTGTATTTGATGAATGTAGACAACGCAAACGATCACGGAAGCTTTGATGCAAACGTTGCACCAGTTAAACAATCAAACTTGTGTTGTGAAATCAATTTGCCTACTAAGCCACTTAATCACGTATTTGATAAAGAAGGCGAAATCAGCCTATGTACACTAAGTGCTGTCAACTGGGGTGTTATTAAAACAGTAGCAGACTTTGAAAAAGTTTGTAACCTAGCAGTACGTGGATTGGATGCACTACTTGATTATCAAAAGTATCCAGTACTAGCCGCAGAACTAAGCACAATGAAAAGACGTCCGTTGGGTGTCGGTATCATTAACTTTGCATACTGGTTGGCTAAGAATGACTTTAACTATCAAGACATTGATGCAGATGGACTAGCATTGGTAGACGAATGGGCAGAAGCTTGGAGTTACTATCTAATCAAAGCAAGTGCAGACCTAGCAGTTGAAAAAGGTGCACCATCGGGTATCAACGAAACAAAGTATGGATTGGGTATTACACCAAACCAAACATACAAGAAAGACTTAGACGAACTAGTACCACACGTTGAGCGTATGGACTGGGCAGGACTACGTGAGCAACTAAAAGCAACAGGCATTCGCAACAGTACACTAATGGCACTTATGCCAGCTGAAACATCAGCACAGATTTCAAACAGCACAAATGGTATCGAACCACCACGCAGCTTGGTTAGTATCAAACAATCAAAGCACGGTGTTCTAAAGCAAGTTGTTCCTGGTATTCACAAGTTGAAAAACAAGTATGATTTACTTTGGGATCAAAAGTCTCCACTGGGCTATTTGAAAATTATGGCAGTATTGCAAAAGTACATTGATCAGGGTATTAGTGTTAACACAACATACAACCCAACATTCTACGAAGATGAAAAGATTCCGATGAGTGAAATGATCCAACACTTGTTGTTCTTCTACAAGTATGGTGGTAAGCAACTTTACTACTATAACACATATGACGGACAAGGCGAAATTGACGTTAGCGATGGCACTGAAGCACAACTTGAAGCTGGTGCAGTAGACGACGAAGATTGCGATAGCTGCACAATTTAATCAGCAAACACAAATTTAATCATTGACAAACTGCGCATAGTTATGTATACTATGCGTAGTACCTTTCAACCAATATCACTCTAGCGGAGCAACTATGACAAACAACAGCGTATTCAACACGAACAGAGAAGGTAGTCACCTGGACAGCCTTGCATTTCTTGACCCAGCAGGTGGCGTAAGCATTCAGCGTTATGATATGCTAAAGTATCGCATCTTTGACCAGCTAGTAGACAAGCAATTGGGTTTCTTTTGGCGCCCAGAAGAAGTAGACGTTATCAAAGACGCAAAGGACTTTAAAGACCTTAACGAACACGAACGTCATATCTTTACGTCAAACCTAAAGCGTCAGATTCTTCTAGACAGTGTACAAGGTCGTGCGCCAGTAGAAGCATTTGGTCCACTTGTGAGTATTCCAGAACTTGAGTCTTGGATTATGACTTGGACATTCTCAGAAACAATTCACAGTCGTAGCTATACACATATTATCCGCAACGTGTATGCTAACCCAAGTTTGATTTTTGACGAAATGATGGACATCAACCAAATTACAGATTGTGCAGATGATATTACAGTTTACTATGATAGACTTATTGAAATGTCAAACTGGTACAACTTGTTAGGCGAAGGTACGCACACAGTTAACGGCAAGAAAGTTGTTGTTGACAAATACGAAATCAAAAAAGATTTGTATCGCACACTTATGAGTGTTAACATTCTTGAAGGTGTACGCTTTTATGTCTCGTTTGCTTGCTCGTGGGCATTTGCAGAATTGAAGAAAATGGAAGGTAACGCTAAGATTATTAAACTAATCTGTCGTGATGAAAACTTGCACCTAGCAAGTACACAAAAGCTTCTTAAGATTCTTCCACAAGACGACCCAGACTTTATTACAATTGCAAAAGAAACAGAAGCTGAATGTATTCAGATGTTTGTTGATGCAGTAGACCAAGAAAAAGAATGGGCTAACTATTTGTTCAAAGATGGCTCAATGATTGGCCTTAACGAGCAATTGCTAAGTGAATTTATTGAATGGATTGCCAACAAGCGTATGCGCACAGTTGGTCTTGAAAGTCCGTACACAGTTCCACAAGCAAGTCCACTGCCTTGGACACAAAAATGGATTAGTGGAGCAGATGTACAAGTAGCACCACAAGAAACAGAAATTACAAGTTACGTTGTAGGAGGCGTTAAGAAAGACGTCGACAGTAACTCATTTAAAGGCTTCTCACTTTAAGGATACAAGACTATGTCACCAGTAATAGTATATTCTAAGCCAAACTGCCCGTACTGCGTAAAAGCAAAGCATCTATTGGAGATGCGTAAAATACCATACGTAGAGCGTGTAGTAGGCGAAGATGTAACAAGAGAAGAACTGCTTGAAGCGGCACCGAACGCTCGAACAGTTCCACAGATTATTATCAATCAGAAAAGCATTGGCGGGTATGACCAGCTAGTAACTTATATCGATGAAACAGGATTTAACGCAACAGGATTTACACTATGATTATTCAACCAAAAACCACAGGCACTATTGTTAGCTTGAAGCTAATTAGTGGCGAAGAAATTGTCGGACGCTTTGAAAGCGAAGACTTCAACACATTTAAAATCAGCAAGCCTTGCTTGGCTGCAATGACACAGAATGGCCCAACCCTTGCACCATTTATGTTTACTATGTCGCCACTAGACGAAGCTGATGCTAACCACGTTATTGAAATCAACAAGAACACAGTTGTAACATCAGTTGTTACATACAAGCCATTTGCTGATGCATACACTAATGCAACATCATCAATCAAACCGGCATCGGGTCTTGTACTATAATGATTAAAGTTGCAATAAACGGCTTTGGAAGAATAGGCAGGGCAACAGCTCGACATATTTTGGAATCAAGACCAGATATGCAACTTGTTAAAATTAATGCAACAGGCGACTTGGACACTAATCTACACTTGCTAAAGTTTGATAGTGTTCACGGTCGCTTTGCACCTCCGTACTATCCTGAATGGAGCCATACTAGAAGCCTAGCTGAACTAGATTGGACAGGCATTGATGTTGTATTAGAATGCACAGGCGCATTTAACAATGGCGAAGCTTGTAAAGTACATTTACAAAAAGGCGCACGTAAAGTTGTTATCAGCGCACCTGCAAAAAATGTATCACGCACAATAGTTTATGGTGTTAACCACAATACTATTACTGCCAACGACAACATTGTTAGTAACGCCAGTTGTACCACAAACTGTTTAGCACCACTTGCAAGAGTATTGCATAACACAGTTGGAATACAAAGTGGCATTGTAACAACAATACACGCTTACACAGGCGATCAGCTCACACACGACAAAGCACACACGGACTTGTACAGAGCCCGTGCAGCCGGCGTAAGTATGATTCCTACGTCAACAGGTGCTGCAAGTGCAATAGGCGATGTAATACCTGCATTGCGTGGCAAACTAGACGGCAGTGCTATTAGAGTACCAACACCAAACGTAAGTTGTGTTGATATGACATTTGTAGCACAGCGTGAAACAATCAAAGAAGAAATTAATACTATTGTTCATCAAGCAAGTCTTGAAATGCCAACAGTGCTAGGTTATGAACCACAGCCACTTGTAAGCATTGACTTTAATCACACAAGCGAAAGCAGTATATTTGCACCAGACCAAACAAAAGTCATTGGCGGCAATCTTGTACGTGTACTAGCTTGGTATGATAACGAATGGGGCTTTAGTTGTAGAATGGCAGATACAGCGAGTGTATTGGCTAAATACTAACATAGTTAGGAGAAGTCAATGCCAAAAGTCACACGTATCGGAGACAGTTTTGCAACAGGTCACGGATGTACAGGAACAAGTACAATCGCAGAAGGCAGTGGTAATGTCTTTGCTAACAACATCAGCGTAAGTAGAAAAACAGATAACAGTGTACCGCACACTATCAATCAAGGACCTAATTGTGTTAATCACGTGGTTCCGATTGTAGGCGGTAGCGGCAGTGTGTTTGTTAACAATCTACGAATAGCACGTATAGGCGATGCTATTGACAGCGGCGCAATAACCAGCGGTAGCCCTAACGTATACGCTGGAGATTAATCTTTTCAAAAAAATAACATTTCTTGGTTGACAAGTAAAGCTTCTTGCTATATAGTAAACGTATAGTAAATGAAAAGCAACGAATTATGACGGAACAAAACAATGCGAAGTAAAGTATGTGAGGACGGACAAAGGCGTATCCTAGCCAAAATAGAAGTCCCACTAAACACAGACGAAATTGCAGTATATGCAATGTGTCACCCTTCTCTGAGCGAGTACGCCAATCCATTACACGGCATCGAAAAGTTGAACAAAAGACAAATGTTTCAACTAGCCAAAGAAAGTATTAGGACACACGGTACTCACGCTCCGCAAGCGATCGTTAAGAAACTGTGGAAAACCCCACACATAGAAAAGGTAAAAATATATGTTGGATTACAATTCCCCGAATGTGATTGAAGACATTAAATGTCAACCGAGTAATCACGAAGTAGAAGTAGAACAAAACTTCGACTTTAAAAGTGCCATTAAGGTATTTGCTCATCTAAATGAAGTAGATGAAGGAACCGCCGAACAAGCGGTTAACTGGTTCAATGAACAAATTGTTGCAGGCAAAATAACTGGTGTGGACAAACACTGGACAAAATACCAGCAACGTCTAAGCGAAGTGTTGACTTCTACAGGCAACTCCAAAGAACCCGTATATGCTGTTGACTTCTTAGACCACATAAGCTTTGGCAGGGCTGAAGCAGTTGACGAAAACGGCAATGGCCCTCGGGGATTTAGCAATATTGGTTTGTGGAAATGGATGTATGTACAATATCAACTAGAACAACTAGAACACAAGTACGGACACTTGGACACAGACTATTTGTACGCAACAGCAGATGCTTACAGCGAACAGAATGCTAAAAAAGCAACACCTAGTATGTTTGCCCCCGACAACGATTCGTTGCGCTTGTCAGAAGAATCTGCACTTAACTTAGAACTAATAACTCATTACTGCACCAAAGGCAAAATAACGCTTATGTGTGTTAACAAGAAAATTGGTATCATATATTTAGATATGGACGCAGAGAATCCAGCACGTCATTGGGTAATTGAACGTTTGACTGGCAAAGGCGGATTGCGTGTACGACTTGGTAAGCTACAAGTACGTCACAATCTCAGTCGAGACGCTGCTCATCTAAAATGCTGGCACTGGGAAGTTAGCTAGAAATGAAACACTTAACAAAGGAAGATATTATGGATAATAAACTACTTAATTTACAACGATTTGGCTTCGTTGTAACTCTAATCGGTTTAACTGCATTTGCAGCTCTACAATCTGGTTACATCGTATAACTAATTTACGCTACACAGCAAGCTTTACTTTTTTACTGTGTAGCGTAAAATAATCAAAAAAACTTGCATTTAGTGGTTGACAACCAAGACATCTTACTGTATATTATTAGTATAAACAGTAAGAAAGAAGCAAGATGACAACAACATTTGAAACATTTGAAGCAATTACTAAAACACTTGAAACTACATTTGCAGAGTTTGATGCTAAGTTTCGTGAAGCTGAAATTGCTTACTTCTTTGAACGCAAAGCTGCTGTTGCTGATTTTTGGGCTAACAAAGAGCTTAAAGCAGAATTAGGTGATTACGAATGGTACGAAACACTTTGGGCAACTGCCGGTGGTAAAGGAATGTACGAAATTGTTGCACCTGGTTACCACAATGATGCAGGTATCATTGAAAAAGCTAACAAGCACGTAGACAGTAAGATTGCTAAGCGTAACGCAACTATTGCTAACAAACTAACAAAGCTAGACATTACAGAAGTTAAAACAAGCAACGTAGAACGTAGTTCAGATGGTTTCCACGGACTATTTACTGTTGAAACAGAAGCTGGCACAAAGCATATTGACATTGAAACAATTATTGCAGGCGGATACAACATTCAGCGTATGCACTACAGAACACTAGTAAAGGTATCAAAATAATGAAAAACATCGTATCGTTGCCAACACTTTATAAACGTGATACAAAAGGCAAAGTCCGTGAATGGACAGTACAATACAGCACAGATGCCAAAGCAGGCACTCGTACAATCAGTGGACTAGTTGATGGACAAAAAGTAACCAGCAACTGGAATATCAGTGTTGCTAAAAACGTTGGCCGTGCTAATGCCACAGACAGTCGGTCACAAGCACAAGCCGAAGCAGAAGCACTTTGGGCTATTAACGTAGAAAAAGAATACTTTGAAGATGTTAACAAAATTGACAGCTACACAAAGTTCAAGCCAATGCTAGCACACGATTACACCAAGCGTCCACAGGAATCAGGCTACAGTCAACCTAAACTAGATGGTATTCGTTGTGTTGCAGATGCTAACGGACTATGGACACGCAGTGGCAAAGCTATTACAAGTTGTCCACATATTTGGGAATCAGTGGAACCATTTATCCTAGCAAACCCAGGTATTGTATTAGATGGTGAACTTTACAATCACGAACTAAAAGCAGACTTTAATAAGATTACAAGCCTTGTGCGCAAAGTAAAATGCAAGCCAGCAGAGATTGAAGAAGCTCGTGAGCTAGTACAATTTCACGTTTATGATTGCTACAACAGCAACCAACCTGATATGCTATTCAAGGAGCGTATTGTGCTTACAAACGCACTAGCAAGCGATGTAGTACACATTGTACAAACAGACTATGCGAGCTTTCAAGAAGAACTAGACGCACTGTACAGCGACTATATGGAGCGTGGATACGAAGGACAAATGGTACGCAACGATGCACCATATGAATGTAAGCGCAGTAAGAACCTGCTAAAGCGCAAAGAGTTCATTACAGAAGAGTTTCGTGTAGTAGAAGTAATTGAAGGACAAGGTGCGTGGGCAGGTTATGCAAAACGTTTTGTACTAGCACTTGCAGACGGACGTGAGTTTGGCAGTGGTGTACGTGGTAACCAAGCACAATTGAAAGAGTTGTTAGAAAGCACACAAAAGCCAAACTGGGCAACTTGTCGTTTCTTTGAGCTTACACCAGATGGTGTTCCACGTTTTCCAGTTGTTATTGACTACGGCGTAGGCAAACGGGAAGATTAATTTCAAACTATTTTATAAGTCATTGAAGGTGCAGGATTCTTTCTTGCACTTTTTTCTTGACAAATGGTTGGTTATTAGTTATATTATACTTACTAACTAGAACATCAAAGAGCAGGTAGACAATGTTTAAAACAATAGCTTCAGTAGCAATGAATATGGCAGTAGTAGGTGCAGTTAGTTTTGCAGTAGCATCACCGTCAATGGACGACCAAGCTGCAATTATAGAACAAGCAGTACAAAGAGCAAATGCTCAAACTGTTGACATTACAGCAGAAAACATCGATCAATTCCCACAAGTATTTTGTCTAGCACAAAACATTTTCTTTGAAGCAGGCATTGAAAGCACAGCAGGCAAAGCCGCAGTAGCTCGTGTAACTGTTAATAGAACTTCAAGTGAACGCTTTCCTGACAGTGTATGTGAAGTTGTTAAGCAAGGACACAAACACGCTAACGGACAAATGAAACGTTATAAGTGTCAGTTTAGCTGGTACTGCGATGGCAAAAGTGACACAGTTCCTGCAAACAGCAAAAACTGGAAAGACAGCGTAGACGTAGCAGTTGCAGTATACACATCAAACAAGTACCAAGGACTTGTTGAAGGTGCTATGTGGTATCACGCCAAGTATGTTAGTCCACATTGGAAGAGCTCAATGGACCGTGTAGGAACAATTGATCGACATATTTTCTACACACAATAATACACACAAATATATTCTCCAGCACTGGGCAGGTCTTCGGATCTGCCTTTTTCTGTTAAATTTTACTATCCAGTAAAAAATATTATATGGTCATATTTTATCAATGTGATAAATACTACTGTAATAAAGTTAAGTCAATTTAAAAGGAATGCATACCATTGTATACTTACACAGCTAAACTGTTATCTGTAATAGATGGAAACACAGTAGATGCAGAAATAGATTTAGGGTTTAACGTTGTAATTAAACAGCGAATAAAGCTCTTTGGAGTAGACACGGACAATTTACACAGTCCTGATGTCGAAGCCAAAATACGTGCCGTTGAGTCAAAGGCTAAACTAATTGAACTGTTACCAAAAGAATTTGTTGTAGAAACAATTCTTAACAAGCGTAGCAAGTTTGGACGTGTAATGGGACAAATATATGTAAAAGACGCTGACAAGTTAGTTAGCATAAACGAACAATTGATTGCACAAGGTGTAGCAACTAAGTTTGACATTAAATAAGGAACTAAAATGAACGCAGGTAAATTCTTTGGGATTTGGACACTCTTCGTAGCTCTATGCATAAGTGTAGTAGCGGCGTATTATAGTATAATTGGTTTGACAGCAATATTTGCTGCCGCAGTAATACCTATTATCATTATGGGTAGTGCATTAGAAGTAGCCAAAGTTACTACGGCAGTATGGCTACACGCCTACTGGCATACAACACCTGCGTTAATGAAGTTCTATTTAACACTTGCAACAGTAATACTAATGTTCATTACTAGTATGGGTATCTTTGGATTTCTAAGTAGAGCTCACATTGAACAAACAAGTGTTGCAACAGAAAGTGTTGCTAAAATTGAAGTTATTCAAGAAGAAACACAACGTTACGAAGATTTAATCCTAAGAGCTGAAACTCAAATTATCGACATACAATCTCGTGCTGATAATGCAGACACAGGCTTGCAAGATAAAATTGATGCAGAACAACAGCGCATTGACAGTGCTTACACTAGAATTGAACCTGCTATTGCAGAACAAAATGCTATTATCACTGTAGAACAATCAAAAGGCAATAACACACAAGAACTTGATTTACAAGCTGACTTGGATCGTGTTAGTGCTAAAATTGATGAGCTTGAACGTTTGCAAAGACTAAACGATGCTCGATCATTACAAGCTTTGGTTGGTGCCAAAGTAGATGGACGCATTGGTCCTCAAACTCGTGCTGCTATTGCCAGTTACGAAAGTGATTTACGTGCAGAAAAAGCAAGCTTACAAACACGTATAGCAAGAGTACTAGAAACAGCACAACAACCCAATGAAGCTGTTATCAGCACTGCAAGAGCTGAAATTGCACGTCTAAGAGGCAATGCAGAGAATGAAATTGCAAACAGTCTAACACTTATTGAACGCTTGCGTGAACGTGTAAGCGTGGATACAACAGCGGACATTCAATCTGCAGTTGATGCCGAGTATGCTAAAATAGACACTGCTAGAATCGAAATTGATACTTTGCGTACAGAACGCTTTGCACTAGAAAAAGAAAACCGTAAGTTAGAAGCAGAAGTAGGTCCTGTTAAGTACCTAGCAGATTTAATTTATGGTGAACAAGCAGACACTAATACACTTGAAGCCGCAGTACGTTGGGTAATACTATTGTTGGTTGCAGTGTTTGATCCACTTGCTATTATCCTTGTTATTGCAGGCGTTATGACAATTGAACGTCATACTAAGAAAACTGTAGTCAAAGACAAAAAGCAGGTTGACATTGTACCAGAAATAGCGCATACTAATATTATAAAAGAAAAGCCGCAACAAGAAGAAGAGCCAGTTGTAGAAGAAAAATCTGAACTGGTCTCAGACGCAACAACTATAACAGAAGAGATTACAAATGAAGACCCTGCTTTGCAAGCTATGCTTAGTCAAGCAGATCCAGAAACATTAGACGAAGTGTATAAAGCACTTGCATCTGAAAAGGAAGCAGTAACGGAACCAAAAGTGAAACCACTGCTTCCTGTTTCTAACGGAGGTACACTTAACCGTGTAGCAATAACAGATCCGTCAAGTAAAAGCATCAAAAATATAACCCTTAAAACAAAAAAGAATAATGATTAATAACAACAGTATCTACGAAGTAACGCCGCCTAGCTTATTCTTAAACGACAATGGTCCAAGTATCTTGGCACTAGGTTTCTCTGAAGATGAAGTGCGTTTAAAGCTATGTGTGACAATGGATAAAGTATTCACTGACACTAGTATCACCTATTACTACAATCCAAACAATCTAAATGAATCAACTATTGCTTGGGCAAGAAGTGTAGTTAACACAGTAGATCATATTATAATTAACGCTGACACTGCAAACGAACTAGAAGTATTTGTTGCACTTCAAGCAGTAGCGGCATCAAACCAACAGCTAGACATTACTTGGATAGCCGAGGAGTATCGCAACAAAGCACTATGCAGAATCATCAATAGCTATCGCCAGCCCTTGTTAGGAAGTTGGGAAGAATATGCTATGTTAGTAGATGGAACATTAAATGGTTGACAAACACAGCTCAGCCGTGTATAGTAAATATATAAGCTATAACTCTAGGAGAGACAATCAACTTGGCTAAAAATACACAGCGTCAGCAACCATCTGTTGTTGCCAATCACGATATACGAGCACCAAAAGTCCGTGTGATTGATGAGCATAATAACAAGCTAGGAGTATTAGATACTTCAGTAGCTAAGCGTCAAGCGTTTGAAAGTAACCTAGATTTAGTATTGATTACAGACAAGGCAGATGTGCCTGTTTGCAGAATCGTAGATATGGGCAAGTTCCTGTATGAACAAAAACAAAAGGCCAAAGAAGCGGCCCGTAACCAACGACAGTCCAAGATTGAAGTTAAGGAAGTACAGTTTCGTCCGAATATTGATATTCACGACTTTGAAACAAAGTGCAAACACGTTACACGCTTTATTGAAAAAGGTGCCTTAGTAAAAGTTCTTGTACAGTTTAAAGGACGTGAGCGCAGTAGAACAGAAATGGGTTTTGATATTATTAACAGAATAGTTGATACAGTATCTGACGTTGAGTTTGACAGCAAGCCTACACTTTACGGTAATCGCATAATTGCAGTATTGAGGAAAACAAAAGAAAATGTCTAACCACCCAAAGAGCCCAGCAGGCAAAGGACTTAGTGTTGATGTACGTGGCGGCGATGTCGTCAAAGCAAGTCGACGCTTAAAGAAACTGTTAACTAACGATGGACTTATCAGAGAACTTCGTGAAAGACAGCACTTTACAAAACCAAGTCTAAAAAAGGCAGCCGCTAAAAAAGCAGCTCGCAAACGTTGGCTAAAAGAACAAAGCCGCAAAAACGACTAAACTATAACTCTAACTAACAAGGTTTAAAATGAGCAATTCAACTGATATTGCAACCGTTGATAGAACAACGATTGCGCCTCCACGAAAATGGAATGTAGTGTTTTATAACGATGACAAAACTCCAATGGAATTTGTTATTGCAATCCTAATGGAATTGTATGGACACACTGCCGAATCTGCACAAGCTATTACTATGCAAGTACACGAGCAAGGTAAAGCAGTAGCTGGCACATACTACATCGAAATTGCTGAACAAAAGTGTACTGATACACTAACGTCAGCTCGTAGTCAAGGTATGCCACTACAAGTAGAAATTGAAAAATCTTAAGGAAACACAATGAATATTTTTAAATACATTCTAGACTACACAATACTGTTCCTAATGTTTGCAGTGCCGTTTGCACTAACAATCTTGCCTTGGGCAATTGGTATTACCACAATGTTTGAAATGTTAGTAGGAGCACGA
>Ga0233414_10000073_pt1 | contig 45024 bp, 42 predicted proteins | sample Na_anoxic_10_MG_FD_189020 | JGI IMG/M metagenome (GOLD analysis project Ga0233414, IMG submission 189020) | Seawater microbial communities from Saanich Inlet, British Columbia, Canada - Na_anoxic_10_MG | ecosystem: Environmental > Aquatic > Marine > Inlet | place: Canada: British Columbia... | reverse complement strand
ATTTTGGTATATAGGTTTGTCTTAGTTGTTGCAGACGCTTAGCTTCATTCATTTCTTCACGATCTTCAAGAAGTCTTTTGGTAAAGGAAGCCCGGTTTACTGTTTTTGTAACCGGAGGTTTGTATCCAAGACAGCTACACCATCTTTGTTCTCCGCGTGTTGAATCTTCTTCATCATATTGAGTACCAAAATTTCTAACTGGTTTTCCCACAGGTGACAAATTAAGATCTTCTTCGCAGAAAGCTAATCTTATACATTGACCGGCAGCAAATAGTGCGGCGAGTGGTGCTCCTGTTTGGTACCCTAATACTATGTTTTCAAAACCAGTTCCTGCAGTAGCAAGAGCTCCCCAGCCAACAGCTTGGAGAAGTCTACCTTTTTTGTTACTCCCAACAGATTCTACTAAATTAAATGCTTGACTATCAACTACATTTCGAGGTAAAACATTTTTAGCGCCTTGTAGAAGGAGTATGTTTCCCTGAAGGGCTAGTCGATTTTCTGCAAAACTTTCTCCAGCTAAATCGAAAGAAATGGCAGTGGTGGTAGCATCACGACCTTGAGTTGCATGTGACAGCATACCTAACGCTGTTAAAGACATTGGTCCTATAAGTTCTTGGCTATAATCAAAGATGGTTCCAGTAACAGCCAAAGCTTTTTCTTTTTTATTTGAACTACTCTCTGGAATATCGGCTAAACCCTTTTCAAGAGAGTCTAAATCCATCGACCAAGTTGTTTTTGAACTAAAAAGCATTAAAAGTGATAAAACTACTACCCCTGTAATTTTCTTTTGTGCCATCATTATTTCCTTTAATCTAGTGTGTAGGACTGCTTATTGTACATTAAATCTAAACACAGTATAATTTGCATTTGCAACAAGGTCAAATGGTGCGCGCGCGAATTGTTGCAATGTGTAAATTGTTTGTGGTAATATTAGAAACAATATAGCAGAATATTGATAAAAAAGGAGAATAGTATGAAAAAAATGTTATTGGTCCTATTTTTAGGGCTTTTTACGGTAGTAATAGATGTATCAGCTAAAATGAACGCTCTATCAAGGGTATCCATTCATCATCCATCTATTGTTGCCCTAGTATCATGGTCTTCATTCAATGCAAATAGCGAAGGTTAATATAAATAATAGTGATAAAAAAGGAGAATAGTATGAAAAAAACGTTATTGGTCCTACTTTTAGGGCTTTTTGCTATAGTAATAGATGTATCAGCTAGAAACTGTAATCGTGGGCGAAATGGGCGTTGTGATGTTGCAGAAAGCGATGGGAACGATGAAGGTTAACTAAAAACAAAGAACTTATAAAAACCCTCTCTGAGAGCGATCTTCGAGAGGGTTTTTTATTTGTAAAAAAACTTCAACAATAGGGTTGATTTTTGACTAAAAGTAAATTACCATGAGGGTAGCTTGAAATAGCACAGTATTATAACCCTTTTAGTCAAAGGAGCATGCCATGATTTCACCAATATATACCTGGTTGATTGTGGCCATTATGCTGAGCGTTGTAGAGATGCTCTCACCTGGCCTATTTTTCTTCTTGTCGTTTAGCCTTGGGGCGCTGATTACTGCTGGTATGAGCCAGGTATTTGGGACATTAGCTGGACAGCTTAATGTGTTCTTTGTATCGAGCTTGTTGGCATTTTGGGTGTTACACCAGTGGGTTAAGCGTAGGCAGGGACGATTCCATCCAGCTTCTGAGACCAATATGGACGCATTAAAGGGTAAGAAGGTGTATCTTGCCTCTGTATCATCACATGCGCGTACAGGATCACTCAGGATTGATGGGGATGTATGGACAGCACGTGCTATTGATAACAAACAACTACAAGAGGGTGCTCTGGTAGAGGTTATCAGTATAAAAGGTTGCCATGTCTTGGTTAAAACAGTAGAAAAACCCTTAAATCATTAAAAATGGCTCAAAATTGGGTCATATCGTTCACTAATACTGATCGGAGGAACTTATGAGTAGTTTATATAGTTTGGTTGCGAGAGTAGTAATTTAGCACCAAAATAGATGAATTTAACCTTAATTGCATAAGGATATGACAATGATCAACGTAATCATGGGATTTTACATACTTGCCGGAGTAATTGGCTTTTTCTTTTTTATGTTCCTTTTAAGCTCAATTCGTATGGTTCAGCAATCTGAAACTATTGTAATGGAGCGTCTAGGACGATACAATCGAGTGTTAGGGCCTGGATTGCACGTCACAATGCCGTTTATGGACTCACCGCACGTGGTTTCTTGGAGTTATGTACACCAGGGACCTGGTGGGAAATACTATCGTGTAACACGGACTTTAAGCAGAATTGACCTTCGGGAGTCTGTATATGACTTTCCAAAACAAAATGTGATTACTAAAGATAACGTAACGATGGAAATCAATGCGCTATTGTATTACCAAATAACTGATCCTAAAGCTGCTGTGTATGAAGTGAATAATCTTCCTGAAGCTATTGAAAAGCTAACACAGACAACCTTGCGTAATGTTATTGGGTCAATGGATCTTGATGAAACATTGGTATCTCGGGATCAAATTAACGAGAAGCTACGTATTATCTTGGATGAGGCTACTGATAAGTGGGGTGTTAAGGTTAACCGTGTAGAACTACAGGAAGTTAATCCACCATTCGAGATTCGTGAAGCTATGGAAAAACAAATGCGAGCTGAACGAACGAAGCGAGCACTTATCATCGAGTCTGAAGGTAAAAAACGTGCTTCAATTCTTACTGCTGAGGGTGAACAGGAATCACAAGTTCTACGTGCTCAAGGTAAGTCTCAAGCAGAAATCGTTAATGCTGAAGGACTAGCCCAAGCTCGATTGAAGATGGCAGAGGCGGAAGCTGAAGCTATCAATAAGATCAAGGGCGCTGCTGGTGAAGGTACAGATCCAATGGCATACTTGACGGCTCTTAATTATATCAGGACTCTTCCTGAAATGACTAAAGGCCACGACAATAAATTAATTATTGTTCCTTACGAATCAAGTTCATTGGTAGGGTCTTTAGCTTCTATCAAAAAGATATTTGAAGAAACTAAATAACTCTTATTAAACAACTTTTATTACAGCGTAATAACTTGGAACCGGGATAAAATGTCCCGGTTCTTTTTTTTGTGAAAGTGAAAACTTTAGCAAGTCTATGTCTTTTAAAGACTATGGGTGATTGATAAAATAGTTTTAAAAAACCATGTATCACTATTGATTTGGTAAACCTAGATTAAGAAGGTAGTGCATAACGTTGCATATAATATTGATATGCTTCTAATCCCATTTTTCCTATTGTTAATACATTGAAGAGTAGTTGGGATACTTGAGATATTTTTGAAAGTTTATCAGATTGTTTTTTACTTTTGTTTTTTACAAATTTTACTTGGGTTTTTTTCAAAACGTTCCATATCAGTTCTTCATTGAGTTTATTGGGGTTTTTTATTGTAAAAGTGCTAATTTCTTGGATCATGTCTTCAATGCATCGAACACTGAGTTTGTTGGTATATTTAGCAAATGAATTGAGAAGTTTTTCATCTAGCTGGATTTTATTGTTATTAAAGTAGAATTTAGCTATTTCTTTTCGTAGAGCATAGGTGGGATTGTCTATTTCTAATGTATTGGATCCAAAACGGTCTAAAAAGGTTTGATCTAGGCGTTCAAAGCTATTTGTTGCTCCTATAAAAATTAGATTAGGGTTGTTTTTGTGTTCATCTAACAGAAGCCAGAGTTGTTGTAAGGCAGCCCTATGTTCTCGTCTCATTTCACAATCAACATCTGCAGCAATGGCGTCAATTTCATCAATGAAAACAATAACAACGCGATGAGAGTTTTTGGATTCCATGAGCGCTTCATTGAAAAAGGATATAATCTTGTGAGCACCTTCACCAATATATTTTCCTATAATGCTGGGACCGTTTAATTGCTTGAAAGTGCAGCCAGAAAGAGATGCTATTTTTTTTACTAGAGTAGTCTTGCCATTTCCCGGGGGGCCATACAGTAAGAATCGGTTGATAGTTTGAGCGTTATATGGAGTATGTTGAAGTCTTTGTACTTTAGCATAGCCATTATCTTGCCATTTATCATGGACGCTGTTGTATCGAATGTCAGATTTTTGTTCAAGTATTTTATTCTGCTTTATTAAAAATAAAATAAGTTCATTTAGTTTTTCAGGAAAGCTTCCTACCCATCCAACCATTGTTCGGTCGTTTTCAGTTTCAATGGTGTCGTTACTAGAATAAAAATTGTGAACTTTATTGAGTAACCAATATAGATTACGTGGATTTTTTTTGATCAAAATATAGTCAGAGGAAGAAACTAAATTAGCTTGATTATATAAAGTTGTAGCTGGCGGTTTTTGTTGATATCCACAAGGTACATAGGAAACTGGTTCTTCCTGTGAGTCAGTAGGAATGTCATTTTTATCGGAATGGTGGGGTGTATTGGTGATATCTTGGGCGCCTATTGAGCAAAAGGAGATAAGTAAAAAATAGGATAATAAGATTTTGTAATTCATGGATGCCTTTGTTGGTTGGGTTTTATAAGAATATAATTTATGATTTGATACGAATAAAATGAAAAAAGTTAAGGTGTTAAAGTAAGCCAAAGAGTGATATGTACATGCTTTCTTATTAACTTAAAGTGGATATGTTTGCTTAGAAAATTAAATCAAAATTAAAGTAGATTGTCAACATTAGTAATTGTTGTTATGATACCTTTCACAACACATATTTAAGATGCACTTACTTTAGATGAAGGCTACTTTGATTATGAAAAAATATTATGTTTTTTTAATGTTGGTTTTGTGTTTTTCGGCTTATACAGAACTAAGTGCTTTAAAACAAGGGTCTTGGTCTTCTCCTTATCCTGCAGAGTTATGGAAGCAGAAAGAGATGCCTGCAAATACACTTTCTACTTCTAATACACTTTCAGCAAGTGCAACTACATGTCTTCAAGCTCAAGCTCAAGTGCAAACTCAGACGCAGCCTTACTTGGTTTTTTCCTCATTGCACCAGGCTAATGTTGCAACGGCGTACAATTCGGTAGCTTCGTTAAAGATTGTTCCGGCTTGGCAGGATAGTCGGCTGGCACACCAAGAACTGGCTCAGTGGCGCACTATGAGTAGAAACGAATGTCTTGACAAGTTTGAACATGAAGTCCATAAGAATGTAGAAAACGTACAGCTCAATACGAATGTCCATGATATTTATCCGCTTAGTTATGAGTATGAAGTAGACATAAGAAACCAACTTTTTGATGTGTACTTTGCGTCTTATCACCTCCATTCGCTTCCTGATTTTGTTAGCGCCCTACAAAGATTTAATCCAGAGCGCTACTGTGCACGAATGGAGGAATTAGGAAACTATGTAAGAAGTGCAGACTATGCTGGTGAATTTAAAAAGATGCCTGGCCGCCGTAAGATGGAAACTTTTGAGTTTTATTTAGAGGGTGCGTGTGACAATGCGAGGGGAATGGCCAGTAATTTAGCCCAACAAAAGAGATATGATCAGAAGCAGTATGAAGCGCAGCAAGAAATAAAAGCGCAAGAGCAAGCGGTATTAGATACGCAGAGCAAAGAATTAGAACAGCAATGGAATAGTGAGGCTCAACTACAAGCAGAAGAGCAGCCAGCAATATTGTTGCTAGAGAGTGAAGAAGATGCATCAGGTATGGAATCGTTTTTTGAAAATGAAACAAAAGAATATGCCCTGTCTTCATGCGCAGAAGAGCTTATTGATCGAACTGATAGCGTTTTGCGGGAACAATTTTCTTCTTGTAATGGAACGGAACAACAGCATGTAATGCATGGACGCTTTGTAACAGCCGTTGATCAAGTCGCAACCACTTTCAGTACGATAGCCTTTCAAGCGAATGGATATCATAATATTCAAGAGTTTGCAGATTTTTCACAGTGTGCTGTTATGGCTGCTAAGCATGGGATAGAATATAATATGCAAGGTCAGATGGTACAAGCAGAAAACCTGGCTTGTTTATGTGAGCATATGGCGGCTTTTGCCAATGGAGTACAAACCTCTGCTAACAATAATCTTGAGTTTGCAAGAAAGATCATGACCGATCCTTGGGCAGCCGGAGAAGACGTTGTCATGAGTGCTAAAAATATTAGCTTATGTCTTGCTTCGGTAGTAGTAGACTGTATTGATTGTATTGAGCCCGGCGGGGTTGTTAATCCTTTAAAAGCTGGCGCTAAGATGTTAGAGTTTGCTGATAAAGTTATGATTGCTTGGGACAATACAACGACACTTAATGCTTCAGAAAAAGCAGGTATGGTTATAACCGATTTGACGATAGGGTGGCTTACTGGGAATGTTTTGGGTTCGAGCTCAATGGTGCAAATGCTTGGTACTGACTCGGTTGTGTTAATGTCAGAGTTGAGGAATATGAAGCCTGTTATTGCTCAGGGCTTTTATACAGAGGTATATCCCGTTGTCATTCAAGCATTTGAAGAGGGAGCGGCGAGTGTAAAAAATAGTATTCGGCTTGCGCGGTCTTATCCTCAAGTTGTTGCTGCAGAAGCTACGGTAGCAGGCGCTGTGGAACAAGTTACTATCTATGTTGGTAATGTTGAAAAAGTTCTGGAGGAGGTAAATAGCACTCATTTATTCCAAGAGGCTAATCCCTTGGTAAAAGGTGCTGTAAAAAAAGCAAAACTTCCTGAGTTATTCGTGGTACCAGTCGGAGAGGGCCTTTCGTCTGGAACAGTTAATACAGTAACTTTTTATCTAGATAAATTTGGAAACAAGTGGAATTATTCTGAAGGAGTACAAACTTGGATGATTGAACTTTCTCCTACTATGCAGAAAAATTTATCACCAGCCTTAGAAGTAGGACAAACGAGTATAACTTATTCAGAATTAGAAACTATTCTTGGAAATCCAAGAGTGGAACCTTGGGCAGAATCGTTACAGGTAGGTTATGTCGATTACATGCAATCTCAAGCATGGTCAAAACGACCTCATGTCAATCTTGATCAACCTGGAGCCGATACCTTTGGGCACTTGTGTGAGCCTGGGACCAATATGGTTACAATGCAAAAAATAAGAAAATATTGTATGGATTTGGATAAACTGCGTTGTAATAATCCATACCATCTAGCCAATTGGGCAGAAAGACTTCCTCAGATTGAGACGGATGTGGCTGAATTCAATTCAGCATTGCAAGATGCCTATGCTAAGCAGAAGATAGAAACACCTCTAAGGGAAGTTACCGTTAATGATTTTTATCATTTAGAACATGGACATATGCCAAAAGGAAAAATGCCTACAGGAAGGCATACAACAATGTATACAGATTGCTGTGGTATCAAAACCCAAGAGTGTATTCAATTTGATAATGGTATTAGGCAGATAAACAATCACCATATTAGTTTTCCTAATCATGTGGCTACAAAGAGCATTTTTCCGTGGGATGGGAATACGGTCTTTCAAAAACTTACTAAAGCTATTAGGGAAAACGGCTTAAAAATGCCACCTGAAGAAACAAGGTTTCTTACATATAATGTAACATTAGAAAATGACATTGTAGTCGTCTTACGTCAAGATTCAAAAGGACTAACTATCTATCCCGAAATACCAAAATAAGGTTATACTATGCAGAAAAAAATTTTTTTCTATGACATGAAGACGAATAATACTAATTTGTTATCAATGAAGGTGTTAGTTAAAAGCATTAGATTGTTATTAAAGAATGCTGACCTAGAGGAGTTTTATTTGAAAGTGTTTGCGCCACCTTTATATACTCATAAGAATATAAAAACAAAGGCTTGTGAGGTAGATTATGAAATTTGTAGTTTTGGATCGATGGAAATAGGGGGCAGGAGCCCAGTTACTATTGCAGAAGTTTACAAAAAGCTTTTTGAGCTATTATTGAAGGCTTCGAATATCGATGATTTATTGATTGTTTTTGATGGGCTAGAGTTTGATGTTATTTCAGAAGAGGAAGAAAAAAAAACAATAATAGAATCAAATCAAGATTTGAAGATTGTAACGAGGGTTAAATTTTCAACTCGAACGGGTAAAAATTTAGGATTGTATGTTAATAATGACAATAGCGATGCAATTTCATTAATAGGAGTGGCATTTTCAAATCCCCTTTTTTTTCATGATACATATGAAAATTTTATAGGGGGACACGCGTATGACTGCTCTGGTGTCTATGTAGGTGGTGAAGGGGGTAAGGAAGTTTCTTTGATTGATGAAGAAGGGCAGGGAGATACAAAAGCTGTTTATCCTTTGGAGCCATTTTGGAAGCTACGGTTGGAATATCAAGAAAGAGTTTATGATGTTAAGAAAAACTGCAGGTTGATACAAATTGCTTGGGACGGGAAAGAGTTTGGCTTGTATGTGGAGTATGAAGAATAACATTAATTTATCCCGAAATGCCAAAATAAGGTTTATACAATGCAAAAGAAATATTATTTTTATGATATGAAAACGAATAACACTAATTTTTCTTCATCAATGAATGCGCTAGTTAAAAGTATTAGGATTTTATTGATAAATGATGACTTAGAAAATTTTTATACGAAGGTTTTTGCTCTGCCGTTATATTCAGGCAAATTGGTTAAAGCTACTGTTTGCAATGTGGAATATAGAGTGTGGAGTTTTGGATGTATGCATATAAAAGGTGGTCCCTACTGTCTAGTCGAGTATTATAAAAAACTTTTTGAGTTATTATTAAAAGCTTCAAATATAGATGACCTATTGATTGTTTTTGATGGGCTAGAGTTTGATGTTATTTCAGAAGAGAAAGAAAAAAAAATAATAATAGAATCAAATAAGGGCTTGGAAATTAGAACAGCAGCGGAGCCATCGCCTCGAACTAATGAAAAGTGGGATATTCCTATGGGACATCATAATAGCGATGCAATTTCATTAATAGGAATGGCATTTTCAAATCCCCTTTTTTTTCATGATACATATGAAAATTTTATAGGGGGACACGCGTATGATTGCTCTGGCGTCTATGTAAGTGGTGAAGGGGGTAAGGAAGTTTCTTTGATTGATGAAGAAGGGCAGGGAGATACAAAAGCTGTTTATCCTTTGGAGCCATTTTGGAAGCTACGGTTGGAATATCAAGAAAGAGTTTATGATGTTAAGAAAGATTGCAGGTTGATACAAATTGCTTGGGACGGGAAAGAATTTGGCTTGTATGTGGAGTTTGAAGAAGAGCATTAGAAAATGACTAACTATCTATACCGAAATAACCATATAAGGAAGCTCTTCAGAGCTTTGAGCTTAAACTATCTTAATAAGTAAAATAATATAAACAAATACCAAAGAAGACGTTGTAAGAGATTGATAAAGTTATCTACTTTGTCGATATAGATTTTCTCATTAAAGATAGTTTCATTGAGTAGGTGTACTTTTGCTCGTTAATAAGAGCAAAAGTGCACCTACTAGCTTTTTATTTTTTATCGCTGGGGCTGCTATATCCATATTTTTGTGCTACAAGGTGGATGGCTACATGAGTTCCTGCTTGTAAAGAAGCGTGCGCAATTGTGGCGGCTGTGTTTTTAAGTGTTGTAGCCCATCCTGGATTGAGGCTTTTAAGTTGTGCTTGTTGAAGTTGTAGCTCTAATTCTTTTTGCTTAGTTTCTTGAGACTGAGTTGCGATACTTTGCTCATGGAGTATCGTATGTACTTCATGCATTTTAAATAATGAAAATAAAAATGGAGGGCAAAAGGGTTCCTCTGCTTGAAGTTCTTGGTCTCTGTCATCTTTAACGGACTCGCTATATTTTTTTAGTTCTCGGATACTCCAATCATTTGTTTTTATAGCAAATTTGTTTAAAGCAATTTTTTTAAATTGTGTTAAATATTTTGCAAGTAAGAGTTGCCGCATATGTTTTTTTAACGAAATGTCGTCCAGTTCCAACTTGCTGAGGTATAGAGCGAAGGCGCTTTCACTTTTCATAGCTTCAGCTTCGAGTATTTTCATCCCTTCTTCTAGAAGATCTATGGTGTTGCCTGTATCTTGGTGTACTTGAGGCTCTATAAGAAGGGATTTGATGTCTTCCATATGAATACAATATATTTCTTTATTCTCATACAACACTACTTTCATTGAAGCTGTTAGCCAGTCAATACCAGCTTCTCCAAAGTCATGTCCTGCTTCTTTAAAAAAACAATCGAGAATTTCTTTGCGTTCTTCAAGGTTCGGTTTGTCCATCGTAGCGATAGAACTACCCAATCGTTCTTTAATTCCTGGGTCTAAACGAGAAGAATCATTAAGAATTATTATTAAATTACAGTTTTGTTTTTTTTCCCATTCTGTCATTAGTTGTCGGAGTGCTTTTGTGGTAGCCGAATAGGCTCTTTGAGAATCTGACCCTTCTTTTAAGTTGGAGAAAGAAAAGGCATCTTCGGCTTCATCAATAATTAAAAGAGCCGGTCCAGACTGAGCCAGTTCTTCAATTTGTTCCTTTAGGGCAGCAATTTTTTCAGGTCCACTACCAATAAAAGATGTTGTTAATTCTGATCCCGTTCTTAAAATGACGTGATCTTCTTTGATGCCGGCAGCTAGGGGTATGGTTGTTTGTGCGGTATATGACTTTGCTGTACCAAATGGACCTTCCATAAGGAGCTTGTTGTTAACTTGGCTGTGGAGTATTTTCTTGAGGAAATGGCAAACTTCACAAGGAGATGATCCCGGGGTATTTGGAAGATAGCATCTTTCTTCTCCTAAATGGTTTTTTTTAATTTTGAAGGTTTTCCTTTTTTCCCACTCAGGTACTTCTTCATCAGTCCAGTCTTTGTAGATGAGTGGATCTTGAGTACCTCGTCTTTCTTTTGCATGTGCACTTTCAAAAGTGCGTCGTACATCTTCCTCGCTAGTTATCCAATACTTCGAGGCTATACGAGGACATGGATTTATATAGTTGCATGGTCTCATTTCTACTACATAATTTTTTTCTTTTTCCTCCATTTCATTGCTTTCTGCTTCAACGCTTTCATCTTTTAAATGGTCAGGAGCAGGGTTTCGTGGAGTGTTTTTTACCTTTGACCGAAGTCCTTGGGGAGTGTATGGAATATCTTTGTTTGGTGTTGGGATAGATTCTGATGTATCGGTGTTTTTTGCGTTGAGACAAAAAAGAGTACATGACAAGAAAAAATATGATAATAAGATTTTATTATTCATGAAGGTCCTAGATGATGGGTTTAAAGTGGGTTTATTTGATGCAGAAATTAAATATTTTTTATTTTTTTCCTAACGATGATTTAATCTTTAATGTTATTGCTTAGTTTTTTAACTAAATCGATATTATCTTATGCTTTTAAAATTGGCAAGTTAGCTTTTTTATTGAGATTGATTTTTGATTGGAGCCTTTAAAGAAAGTAACAATAGATGCAACCTACCGATGAGTACATTGGCGTAAGTTTTAAAAATTAGTTTAAATAAAGTTGAAGTAAATCAATAAGTTGGCATAATCATGATAATATTAATTAGGGTTGTATGGGGTGACATAAAAAAATTATAACTTAGGGATAATAGGATGACTTTAAGGCAAGCATTGATGATAGTGTGTATTAGCACTTTTTCTTGTGAAAATGTACATTGTATGGCTGTTGTGGCAAAAGCGTTTAAAGCAATGAGTGTTATAGAACAAAAACCAGAATATGAATTTCCCGTTCGTAGAACAATAGGTTCTTTTTCATGTTATGATGGAAGTATGGCGCTTTTGTTTTCTAAGCTACACTCTAGAAGGCTATATCATTTTACCCCGCCATATTTATTTTTGAACTCTTCCTATAAAGACGTTTCTTTATTTATACAAGAATTAGTACAGGATACTTCAGCTTTTGTTATGGAATTTGACTGTAGTAAAAACTGGAATACAATTAGTTTGTATGAGCGCAATGAAGACATGAAAAGAGTTTTTAAACGCGCAGCTTCACTGTATGAACAAACCCATAAACCAGTAATTATTCATTGTTATAATTTGGAAGGCGGTTTGGCGCGAGGAGAACAAAATCTAAGCTGGAATTTTGAGTCGGATCAGATTGAAGATAAAAACATTATACTTTTTAGTTCTACAGAAACTTCAGGAGAGCTGTTGCATTCTCATTTTCTTCAAATGAACTGTCAACGCTATACTATTCAAGATAAAAAAGTATATGCTTTAATGGATTATAATTCCTTACAGTTAAATCTTCGTATTAAAATGTATAATTATGCAGCTCACGCTATTAATGTGGCAATTATAGGTGGCCTAGCGGTGTCGAGTGTTATGTATCTTGTTGCTACATATAAAGCACGTATAGCTGTAGATGACCCAGAAGAAAACTAAACTAAAACTTATTGGACAGTTTCTAGTGCTGGGGGATCTTCACCTTCATATTCTGATGGTTCTATTAAGGATGGATATAACAGCATAAGCTTGCGTCGAGCAATTAAGATAGTATCGGTTTCCTTTTGCCATGCTTGAAGAGGTGGAAGATGTTTGCGTGTAGGATCTGGTTGAGGTAGTTCTCGATTTGCAATTGGGGCTAAGTGTAGATTAGCTTTAGTTTTGTTTGGTGATCCTAGTCTTCCTGATGCATATAATTGTCCTTTTAGTCCTTGAGCTTGAAGGTGGGCAAGTTGATTGTCTTCTGTTACTTCATTAAGTCGTTTTAGAGCGGTTTTATATTTGTGAGTGATTATGGCTGCTTGGCCTAGGCCGAGTTTGGCCAGAGATTGTGCTGAATGATTATTTTGTTGTTTGGCGGCAGCCTTGAGATGTTCTATGGCTTTTTTTCTGACTAGGTCTGATTTACCTTTTGTTTCTATCAGGTGTGCACCCATAAGTGCGTTTGCTAGAGCTTGTGCTTTTAGGTTGTTGGTCTGTTCTGATGCTAGCTGTAGATTGATAAGCCCTTTATTGAGATCTTCTTCGGTTCTGCTACCAAGCCAGCCTTCTAGATATGCTTTTCCAAGCTGTGCAAGTGCTTCTCCCTGTTCAGAAGTAGCAAAGCCTTGGTTTGCTTCTCGTTCTAAGAGTTGGCGTCCATACTTGATATCTCTAGCGGTTCGTTTTCCTCTTTTTCCGAGTATGTATTGTAAGCCCAGTTCAATCGATGTAGATGAGAGAAGTTTGAGCGTCTGTAGTGCCTCAGCCTTGGATTTGAGATCTACATTTTGACTAGCTACAGATTCTACAAGCTGGCGACCAAAGTCTAAATCTTCTGGGCCCCAATCGTCTCTGGTGCCTTCTATATACTGTCGCCCCAGAGAGAGTGTCTCCTCCAAGCCTGGTTGACGAACTGTGGGTTGATCTACCACAGTATTACCAAAGCTTTGGGAGCAAAATAGAAGAGCTCCAATATGAAATATAACTAATCTGTTCATGATCCTATCCAATTATTTCATTGACTGGTCTATAAATAATCTTGAATCAGGTTGCTCTAAAGGTAAAGGTACTCTTAATATTCTTTTGAGCAAGTGCTGACTTTCAATTATTATATCATAAGGCGATATAGGCTGTCTATTATAGGGTGTTTTTGTGTCAAATGTGAAGTGTTGCGCTAGGTCTTTGGGGATAACTACTTCTGTTGAGGATAGCTTTTTTTGATTAGTAAATTGATGAATGAGTTGACTGGATGGGTTAAGCCTGTTTAAAAAGGTAGTTTTTGATACAATTGAGTGAAAATATTATGGAATTGAACTGTTGTAGGGTATATGAACAAGAAATTTAAAACTATTGGGATTATTGGTGGCGCGGGGCCGATGGCCAGTGCGTTGCTATATCGTAAGATTATTGAGCTATGTCAGCAGGAATATGGAGCATCAGATGATGCTGACTTTCCTGAGATTGTATTGGTGAGTTATCCATTCAGCCTTATGGTTGATGTTAAGGACTCGGCTAGTAATGCGAGTACGATCATAGCAGAACTACAGACTTGTGTGGATAAGTTGAGCGCTGCCGGTTGTCAAGTTGTAAGTATCGCCTGTAATACCTTACACACATATATCAATGATGTTGATCTGTATGCCATGCAGTTTTGTTCTCTTATTAAAACAACGCAGGCTGAAGCTCAGACCAAGAGCTTGAAGAATATTTTGTTTTTGGGAACGACAACAAGCAGGATGAATAATATTTTTGCTACTGATGCTGCTACCATTAGGTACCCTTCCCTGGAACTACAAGAGCAAGTAAGTAACGTTATTAATACGGTTCTTAAAGGCGATGTTAGTATGCAAGAGCCAGAGGTGTTAGTGTCTGTTATTAAAACTATGCAATTACAATCGGGATGTGATGGTGTTGTGTTAGGGTGTACAGAACTGTCTATTGTATATGATGCATTTCCACAGATACTTCACAATCTTTCTATAACTATTTTAGATCCTCTTGTTATTATCAGCCACCAACTTATTAATGAGGCGATTAATAAAGTCTAACAGGGTGGTTTTAATAAAAATTTTGATTGATATACTATTGCAGTTATTAGTTGGACATAGAAAGGTTTGTAATGGATGGTATGAAAATAAAAGCAGTTTTAATTTTGGTGGTTGGTTTGTTGGTAACCACTGCAAGGCCGATAGGTACAATGGAAAAGGTGTTATATTTTTGTGGTGGTACTGGTGGCGGTTTTGTGGCGGGCGTTGGTGTGACCGGGTTTGCAGGACTTGTATTTGCATATGTAGCTGCTGAGATTCACGATCAACAAGAGACTAAGATTACAGCATTAAAACTCAGGCTTGCTGAGACAGAAACAACTCTAGATAATACAGAACTCCTTTTGCGTAGTAAGAGTGGACGTAAACTCCTGACAAATTACTATAAAGAGGAAAATGAGGTGCGGAAAGGCTTAACGGAGCTCTTAGAGGAAGAGGAATTTAGCACAAAGACACCTAAACTACGGACTCGATATGCACAGATGTTAGCTGCACGACATGCTGGTGATAATGATTCGGACTAACGGTTTTTTGAATTGAAATGACATTGATTAAATTTATTTAAATAGGAATGCATCTATATATGATAAATAAGTTGAATGGCTTACGCCAGGCAATAGACGGGTGCTACCTATTCCGCACGATCGCTTTTGGTTTTGACGATGACGGTCAGTAAAACATAATAAATATCATAATTTATTATAATTTTTTTGACAAAACCTAACGCGCCCATAAACTTTTGGTATAAGTAAAACAACAAGATTAGCTGTTTAGTACGGGAACACTTATGCATAAACCCAGCATAAAATTATTATATTTATTATTATTTATTACCACCTTGAGCGCACAAGATCATCAATATGTTTCATACAATAATTCATGGCTCAATATGTGGCCTTTCATTAAAACGCCTGAAGGCAAGTTTAATAAGAAAGTAAACTTACCAGGCTGGGTTGGTGAAATTCCTCGAGACTTACAGCTGCTGATTCACATGCTCAGCTGTGGCATGCAAAAAAACTGTATATCAATTTATAATCGTTTAATCATACATGGGCCGCCCGGTAACGGGAAAACGATGTTAGCGCGCAATTTAGCTAGCAGTAACGGTTATAACTTTGCTGAGTATAAAGGGTCTGTGCTTGTTAACAAGTTTATTGGCAGTGGGGCACAAGCAGTCGAAGAAATATTCAAGAACGCAATCTATGATGCTGAGATGACAGGCAAGATGACAGTGGTTTTTATTGATGAAGTCGAACAGATTGCTGTACATAACAGTACTGAATTTCGTTCTGAGCATGATGCAGCGCTACGGACGCTATGGCTAAACCTGGATAAATACAAGGATGATAGCCGAATCTTTTTTGTATGTGCTACTAATGATTTTCATAAGCTACACAATACTTTTATCGATCGCTTTGGTAATAACATTATCGAGCTTAAAAATCCTGATACTCAGATGCGTAAGGATGTAATTGAACATTACTTTAAATTGTTTGATATTGAGCTTGATTCGTTACTGTTAAACAAGGTTGCCAAAAAAACAAAAAACTTAAGTATCAGAAGCCTAGAAGATATGGTTCGTTTTACTAAGATTCGTGCTGACCTTGATAATGATAGTGTTGTTACTGAAGCGTATATTTGGCAAGAAGTAAACGCGCTCAAAAAACGGAACTCAAAATTAACTAAACTTTATAAGTCTATAACAACTGGCGAGTGGTCAACCATTCATCATGTATTATCAAGTACGGACAGCCTTGTTTCACTAACTGTTAAGGTCGGCACGCTTGTAGGTGCTTGTTTAACTTATTTTTACTTTAGTAATAAAGTAGGAACATCGAGTGCAACAAAATAAAAAAATAACTTGATATTTTTTTCATTTCGTGGACAATAGATGCATTAGTAATTTTTAATTTTAAAACCCAAACACCATTCCTTGGTGATATTAAAATTAAGTTGAGCTCTTTTAAACCCACTAACGACCGGTTCTGTGTTAACGGTTACCGAGACTTAAACTCTCTTAAAATAAGCAGCGATAATAAACCCATTATTCATGTAGGAAACATCATGAAAAAAGTCTATATAATAAATAAAAAAAACCTTCATTTCATTAGCTTAATATTCTTGTCGACGGCTGTATTACATACAGAAGCAAACAACTCAGCGCCGCATCACGTGCCTTCTGATGAAGAAAAGCATGAACATAAGCGACATCAAGAAGAAAATGGAGAGAAGGGTCCAGCTTCGTTTAGACCAGAGTTAGCAGCCGGTACACTCAGACAAAAAGATGCGCGATTTCGGAGCTTAGCATGCCATGTATGTAGTATTAAAGGTGGAACCCTAGATAGTTTTTACCGCATGATAAAAATGCCACCGAAATCCGATACAGAACTTTGGCATAGTCATCATGTACGTGAAGAGGATGGCGATACACCCGGACCTGAAGGGATGGTAGGATATATTCCACCGCGCTTTGCTGTCTTTGATAAAAAAGTAAGGGGTGAGCTTGAGATTCCAGGGATGCAACGTCGGTTCCTTGCTTATGGACCGCCTGGTGGTGGTAAAAGAGAGTCAATTCGCTCCCTTGGAGATCGCGTGGTTGAAATAGATAGCTCAGAGCTTTTGGGTAAGACTGATAGTGAAACTATGGCAAACATTAAAAAGGAATTTGATAAGGCACGAGAAGCTAAGGCTGATGGTCAAGACGTTGTTCTCTTTATTACCAACTTGCACGACCTTCGCTCTGTAGCAAGGGAAGGTGAACGACCAAAAGAACCTTTAGGAGTTCTAGCACATTACATAGAACAAGCAGAAGAGGGCGGTGTTTTCTTTGCAGGACATGTAAACAATATCAGCCAACTTCCTCCCAGCTTTTTAAACAACTTTGATGCGAGTGCTATTGCCTATTATCCAGAACCAGATGATAGGTCTCGTTGTGAGGCATTTGCTCATAAGCTTTTAGCCCTCAATTTTGGTGGTTTTTCAGTTAAGGATCTCCGTGAATTTGTTGAGGCGAGTAAGGGTTTAAGCTTTGAACAGATTGATGGTGTGGTGCGTGATAGTTGTGTTGAAGCTGAAGTTGCTAACGATGGGGTGATAACACCAGCAATGATTAAGGGTATGATAGTGCATACTCAAAGTAAAAACTTTTCTTGTTATCAAGAAAGTCATCCGTTGCAATCTGCTACAGCAGAACAACGAACCGCACTTGAGCGATGGATGCCAGTCGTTGTGGCTGGAGCCAATGCAGTATATTTCCTTATGGGCATCAAGAACGGTGGAGCTCCAGGAAACAACGCGACTTCCACTCATACAGATGTAGGATCACAAGTACTTGCAGCTGTTGTAGAAGGTGGTCGATCTCGCTCAGGGAGTAATGTCTCTGCAGGTGTAGGTGGTGGTAGATCGGTTCGCAGTGCTAAAACAAACTAGTTTTTGAGAAAAGCAAAATCCCTTAGGTAAGGGGTAGTGTCGTGATTGTACGATTGGTGTTGCAATAATGAGCCTAGGTTTGATATTATAATATATGAAGGTAAGATTTCCTCTGGATTTCTTACCTTCTTTTGTTTCTAATCTATTTTACTATTTTCATTCTTAATACCAAACATCCTCCAAGCGAGCCTTTTTAAACGTACAAAAGAGCTCAACTTCAATCTTTTTAGATCAATAAAAAACCCTTAGATAAGGGATAAGGTTGTGATTGTACGATTGGTGTTGCAATAATGAGCCTAGGTTTGATATTATAATATATGAAGGTAAGATTTCCTCTGGATTTCTTACCTTCTTTTGTTTCTAATCTATTTTACTACTTTCACTTTCAATACCAAACGCTCTCCAAACTAGTATTTTTGAACGTATAAAAGAGCTCAACTTCAATCTTTTTAGATCAATAAAAAACCCTTAGGTAAGGGCTAAGGTCGTGATTGTACGATTGGTGTTGCAATAATGAGTCTAGGTTTGATATTATAATATATGAAGGTAAGATTTCCTCTGGATTTCTTACCTTCTTTTGTTTCTAATCTATTTTACTACTTTCATTCTTAATACCAAACATCCTCCAAGCGAGCATTTTTAAACGTATAAAAGAGGCTCAACTTCAATTTTTTTAGATCAATAAAAAACCCTTAGATAAGGGCTAAGGTCGTGATTGTACGATTGGTATTGCAATAATGAGTCTAGGTTTGATATTATAATATATGAAGGTAAGATTTCCTCTGGATTTCTTACCTTCTCTTATTTAATACCTATTTTTATTTATCAGCTTTATTTTCAGCGAATATTAAAACTTCGAATACACGAGTCTTACTCGCTTTGTGTACTTCAAAGCAATAATCTTTGTAATGGACACGCTCGCCTTTCTTAGGGACGTGTTGAAGTTGTTCTGCAATAAAGCCGCCCATGGTAATAGCGTCATACGTGTCGAATGTGATACCGAGAATGTCATGTAGCTCTTCCGGGTTGATACTTGCATCGACAAGCCAGCGCCCGTCATCAAGGACTGTAGCCTTTTCATTCTTAGGCTCATTTTCATCAGTAATCTCACCAACGATTTCCTCGAGTACGTCTTCAAGAGTAACAAGACCGGCAACACTACCGTGTTCATTGATAGCAATAGCCATCTGTACATACTCAGTTCTGAAGTCTTTAAGTAGTTGGTTTACTTTGATACTTTCTGGAACCAAGAGTACAGGACGTATTATTTTCTTGAGAGGTGTGTCACCTTCTTGGCTTGAGAGTAACATGAAAACATCTTTAAGAAAGATCATGCCGATAACATTATCTTCTTTCTTCTCATACACAGGAAGCCGGCTAAACTGATGTTTGGCAAACACCTGAAGCGCATCACGGACTGTTAGTTGTGCATCGATAGAAACAATATCAATCTCGGGGACCATGATTTCTCGAGCTGGCGTGTTAGCGATTTCAAGGATGTTTTGAAGCATCTCGGTTTTTTCTGATTCTACTAACTTGTTGTCTTCAACATACTTGATCATATATTTCAGTTCTTTTTCCGAGGTCAAAGCTTCAGAAGTATTCAATTGTGCACGCTTAGTAAACCGGCTGATCACAAAATCAGATATCCATGTTAATGCACGGACTATAGGAAGTAGAACAATATAGATAATATTAACAATACCGAGTGTAGACTTAAACACTCGTTCGCCATGTAACTGTGCAAAGTTCTTAGGAATAATCTCACCAATGATCAAGATGGCACTGGTTGCTAGCGCGATACCGGCAGTAAAACCGAGTCCTTGTGAAAGGTCTAAGTATTTAAATAAATGTTCCATGATTCGGGTTGCTAATGCAGCACAGGTCACACTAGCTAAACTACAGGCTACTAAGATAGTGATTAAAACCTTATGAGGATGATCCATCAAGGTTTGTAACAGTGACTTATACTTGGTAGCATGTTCGGCTACTTCCTTGAGTTTAAAAGGCCGAACAGCAGTAATGCTGGTTTCTAAAAATGAAAAAAGTGCGGTGCATAATAACGCGATGCAAAATCCTAGAACTTCTATCGATAATAATTGATATATGGATTGACCCATGATTAATTAAATTCCTTTTTTTAGTTTAAATCGTCATCTGATAGATTATCAAATTCTTTATCAAAAAACGATTCTAATTTCTTACTTCGAGACGGGTGTCGTAGCTTACGTAGCGCTTTGACTTCGATTTGTCGAATCCGTTCTCTCGTAACAGAAAAATCTTTACCTACTTCTTCCAGAGTGTGCTCAGAAGCTACATCAATACCAAAACGCATTTTGATAACTTTTTCTTCTCGTGGAGAAAGTGTTTTTAATAGGTTACGTACTTGATCTTTAAGGTCATTGCTCGCTACTGAATCAGCAGGGGAGAACTCATTTTCGTTTTCAATGAAATCCTTGATAGAAGTATCATCACCATCACCAACAGGGGTTTCTAGAGAAATTGGTTCTTTAGAAATTTTGATAATGTTTTTGATTTTCTTTTCATCAAGGTTGAGCTCTTTAGCCAATTCTTGGTATGTCGGTTCACGACCATGTTCTTGCAAGAATGAATGCTTAATTTTATTGATCTTGTTGAGCGTTTCTACCATATGCACAGGAACACGAATAGTTCGTGATTGATCTGCAATAGCACGAGTAATAGCCTGACGAATCCACCAGGTAGCATAAGTAGAGAACTTAAACCCACGCTCAAACTCAAACTTTTCCACCGCTTTCATCAATCCGATGTTACCTTCTTGAATCAGGTCTAAAAAGTGTAAACCGCGGTTAACGAACTTTTTGGCAATATTAACAACAAGACGTAAGTTGGCTCGAGCAAGATCATCTTTAGCACGTTTATCACGCTCTTGACCGATAAGGAACTGGCGATAACACTTAAGGACCTTCGCTTTAGGTAGTCCCAGCTCATTTTCAAGATTCTTATTGATCTTGTTATTCATGCGGATCTTTTTTTCTTTTTCTTCAAGATCTTTAGTCTGCTCAAGTGTAGGCTTTTTTACTTTTTCAAGAGCTTTAATTTCCTTTTCAAGGCGCTTATTATCCAGAATGTTTTCTTTGACTTTTAAGACTATTTTTTCAATTTTACGTCCAAACTTACGGATAAGTTTGTTTGCAAAGCGGATTGACTTAATAGTATCAACGATAGCCAGTTTGTTTTTGTGAATTTCCTCAAGCATCTCGTCTTTTTTTGCTTGAGTTGTAAGCTTTCCGCGATAGCTCAGATATATCTTGTTTTCATTTTCAAACAAGTTCTTAATTTTTTTAAGAGTCTTGAGAAGTGCAATGCTTTCTTCTTCAAACTTAGGTAAGTTTTCTTCATCAAATTCTGAGAATTGAATGATATCCTTGAGCGCAACACCATTCTTTTGAATACGTTCAATGAGAGAAATAAGCTCTTTATGCACTAATGGGAACTGCGCTACAGAGTCTACAGCTTCTTCTTTTCCTTGAGCAATTTTTTCAGCGATAGCCGATTCGGTTTTTTTGTTCAATAGAGGTATTTTACCAATGTCACGTAAATAACACTTTACACCATCAGTGATGGGTGAATTATCGGTAAATGAGGTCGTTTCATCATCCTCGCTTTCTTCCATTGGAAGTGCCACTTTCTTCTTTGAGTCACCTTCTTCACTATTGCTAGTAAATTGTGAAACATCGGAGGCGGTTCCTTTGTCGAGTTCATTATGCATAACAAGCTCGATATGATTTTTCTCACAATGCTTGAGAACATCACTCATCTTTTTTTCATCAAGGTTATGTTTATCACCAAACTCGATGAGTTCTTCATAGACTAAAAAGCTTTGTTTTTTTCCCTTAGCCAGAATTTGATCAAGCTTTTCAGCTACTTGTTCCGGGGTTAGCTTTTTAGCTTCTTTAATTTTTTTAGCAATAACTTTCTTCTTAGCTGGTGTTTTTTTAACCGGCGGCTTTGTCTTTTTAGTTGTTACAGCTGCTGTTGAAACAGTCTTCTTAGCTGGTGTCTTTTGAACAGCTACAGCCTTTTTGACTACCTTCTTTTTGTCCGGAGTCGCTTTCTTAACTACTTTTTTTACAATTACTTTTTTAGAGCTTGGTTTACGCGCTGGAGCAGCTTTTTTCACAGGAGCCTTCTTTTTTGATGTTGGACGAGCAGATTTAACCGTAGATTTTTTAATAGTCTTCTTGGCTACCTTTTTAGCAGGTACAGCCTTTTTAACCGCTTTCTTAGTAGGAGTAGCCTTTTTAACAGTCTTCTTAGCTACCTTTTTAACAGGTGCAGCCTTTTTGACCACCTTCTTGGTAGGGGCAGCTTTCTTGATGGTCTTTTTAATCACTTTTTTAGGAGCAGCAGACTTTTTAACGACTTTTTTCTTTGTGATAGATTTACGCGAAGCTGTAGCTTTAGACGGTTTTTTCTTGTCTTTCTTTTTACCGGTTAATGTTTCTGCTATTCGCTTGAGAATACTTTTCGCCATTGAATTTTTCCCCTTTTCTATTAATTTTTTATTCACTCTTATCAGTGGTTATAAACTTTTCTTTCAAATCCTGCATATTCCGCAGCAATAGTGTCACTTGTTGAGAATCGTTGTTCTCTTGAGCGACTTTAATTTTTTGTTTAGTATTGGCAACAATATTTTTCCAATGTTTTTTACTGAACTTATTTAATATAAGCTCAAAGTCCTCTTTCAACACTTGTTGATTGAAGCTTAAAACTCTTTTTGTTACTTCTTGTTGCGAATCTTTATCTAATGTTGACCAAAACTCTCTGAACGTTAATTCAGGGTTATTTTTTTTCTTCTCGATAAGCAGCTGCAATAATTGTTTGATTGGGGAGTTTAATAACTCTATAGCAAATGTATACTTAGCTATATCTATTTTTTCAAACAAAACTATTAGCGAGCTAAAAAACTTATCTTCTATGGTCCACTTGTTTGGAGCAGGTTCATTTTCATTTGCGTTATCCGCTGGATCTACGGGCCGTTGTTTTTGGTGCGCTTTTCGCAACTCTTTTGCAAGAGTATCAAATGGTACGTTGAGTGTAACTGCCGTTTCTTGTAGAACCATATCCCTTTTTAGTTGGTCCGGGATTTGCCGAATAATGTCAATGATTTTATGCACGGTTTCTAGCTTTTGTTTTAACGTTTTCTGCGAAAAATCACTGCTAGAATGCTGAATGAAAAAATCAACAATTCCATGCGCCTGTTCAATCAATGGTTTTAATGAACCTCCTTGCATCAAAAATGATGCCGGATCTTCCTGGCTAGAAAGTCCAATTACCTTAAGCTCCATGTTAACATTCCAGCACGATTCAGTCAATCTTAAAATGGCTTTTTGTCCAGCAGAGTCCCCGTCATAGAGGACATATAAGACATCTGCATACCTGGATAGGATCGTAAGGTGTTCAGGGGTACATGCTGTACCCAATGTTGCTACCGTGTTTTGATAGCCATATTGGCGCAGGGCGATGCAATCCGTATAACCTTCGACTAATATGATGTAATTGCTGCTTTGGATCGCTCTTTTGGCGATGTTCAGCCCAAAAAGAATGGATCCTTTGGTAAAGAAGGGGTTTTCTTTAGAGTTATAGTACTTTGGCCGATCGTCGTGAGGAAGGAATACCCGGCCTCCAAATGCGCAAAACTGTCCAATATTGTCAGTAATAGGGAAGATGATCCGCTCCTCAAAAGGAGAATAAAGAGTTTTTTTACCTTCTTGAAGGATATTGGCGTTCATGAGATCAAGAGCAATAAAGCCTTCTTTTTGTATAAACGAGGTTAGAGACTTGATAGAGCGTTGGCCTCCGGGAAAATAGCCTATAGAGTAGGTTTTAATCGTGTCAGAGGTAAACCCGCGATCTGTGAGGTAATCCATCGCTTTACTTGATTTGAGAAGGGTCTTATGACACCATTCTGTAACCAACTCACAAAGCTGAAAATACTTCTTTTTCTTATCAAGGGTTTCAGTTGTTGGCGTCTCTTTAAGGAGCTCCTCTGGTGGTTGCAGGTTATATCGCTCTGTTAAGAGCTTGGCGGCTTCAATCTGGGTACAGTTTTCAAGCTTAGCGATAAAGCCAATTACATCACCACTCTCATGACAGCCAAAGCAGTAAAAGATGTCACGATGGGGGGATACAGTAAACGAACCGGTTTTTTCGGAGTGGAAAGGGCATGAGCCTTTCATGTAGGTGCCGGCAGGCTTAAGTGTAATATGCTCGCTAATAACATCGGCTATGGGGAGGTTAGATTTTATAAAGTTAAATAGGTTCATAGCTATAATGCTTCGCTTTTGAAAAGAAAGTAGAATATATCAAAATTATTACTCCGGTGCCCACGATGCTCAAACCAATCGCTTGAGGGACCGTAATAAAGGAGTTTAGCCGCTCTAAATCATCCCGTACAAACTCCATCAGCGAACGCTCTGCACCAATAAATACTAAGCAAAGTCCAAATAATTGGCCCGGCTTGCGTAAGATTGGCTGGAAAACAAACCTGATAATAAAAAATAACGATATCAAGGTTAAGGCACTATAAATCTGTGCTGGATGAAGCGGGATGCCTAAAGGCGCTAAACAGTCAGGGTTGAGATACGTAATCGCCCATGGCAATGAGCTTGGTTTTCCATAGCAGCATCCTGCAAAAAAACAGCCGAACCGCGAGATGCCGATCAATAATGGAGTATAAACACCAGCCAGATCTAATACGGGCCATACGGGTACGTTAATCGCTTTCAAATAAAGAGGCACAAAAATCGCTATGGCGACGACTGCCCCAAGTAATGATAAGCCACCATCCCATAAGGCAATAATATCCCAAAGGCCTTGAATGTCGCTAGTGTGGGTTAAAAGGTATAAAATTCTGCCACCAGCAATCCCAACCAGTGTTCCCCACGTGATAACCCCAATAAAACTATCGGCTGATATAAACCGTCTACGCAGCCAATTTCTCATACCAAAGAATGTAAATGCTAGTATGCCTACAAAGATACAGAGGCCATAATTATTTAAATAAAATGGACCATAGATATGACAAATATTTGGAATCACAACCTCACCTCAACGATTAAGTTTTGTAAATAATCAATTTACAATAAGCTTTTTATGAATATAGCGCTAAAAACAAAAAATTGCATAATTATTTTTCAATAGTGACAGTAATAAACCTAAAGTGTCCTCGAGAGAGAAGAGTTGGAGATGATGAGGAAAATATTAATAGTGTCTCTCCAGGTTTTTCTGCACGAAAACTGTAACTATGAATGATAGATTGTTGATCAGCGTTATAGAGTCTTTCCTTTACCAAGGGAAGAGTGGGCTCAACAGGTGACATACGACTTAATATATGCTCTTCCTCAGATGGACATTGATTAAATCTTTTGAGTGTTAATAGTTGATCCACTGCCAGGCTTATTTTAGTAGGTGCTTTACTTATAAGGAAAACACGCTCACTTGAGGTTATAGCGCTGAGGTTGCCAGCTAGGAGTCCTATTAGTAGGTAAAAAATTGTAATACTTCTATTCATGATTTATTTTTCGATAATAACGTTGATTTGTTTGATTTCATATTGCTCTAAAAGGCCGTTATTGATTTTAATGGCTACTGTTATGGTGGTTTTACCAGGCTTAATAGCATTGAAACGATATTCAGTCCGGTATAAGTCAGGTTGGGCTGCAGGACCGACAAGAATAAGGTTTTTATTCGATGTTTTTTGTAAAAGCCCTTGGTTGCCAGAACCAAACTGCATTATTAAGCTACGTCCTACATGCATAGCAACAGGTTTAACTTGTTGGTGAGCATCAATAGTTTTATTTAATTGTTCTTGTGCCTTCCATAAAGCAACGTCATCATAGAGTGCTGCTCTATCGATGAACTGATTTCTAGCAAAAAGAGTAATAGAACACAATAAAAGTAAAATTAATAGAATATTCATAAGTTTTCCCCCTCAGGTTATGAGGTTATAAGTATACTATAGATATAAAACCTATGCAAAAGTGCTAAGGTAGTGCATTGGTGCCGCAAATGTTTAGGTGTTTTCTCAGCATTGAGAGTTCGTCATTGGTATAGCAGGTTTCAAAGGTAGGATTACTCGGTTCGCTTGCTGCGGGGTTGCATAAGAGCTTGTTAATAATAGTATCTTTGGTTGTTGTTTTTCTAGGGTGACGTTTGTTTGGAGGTTGTAACAGTCTATCGGAGTGTTCTTGTAGTGGTTGGAGTAGGGTGGTGGGGTACAGTCTAACGAATGGGAGAATAATAAGAACATAGTTGATATCGCCTTTTTCAACTCCTTCTTTGTATATGGGTAATGCAAAGTGGGTTGCCGATGAATGGGCATTAATCGTTGATATCGCTAAGATGGAATAAAGTAGGCGATTCAAGATGGTCCTTTGGTGCTAATGAGCGGCAGAAAGTGCTGATAGATGCTGTTCGAGTGCCTTTTGTTCATCCTCTTCTAGGTTGGCTGTAAAAAGGTGAAGAGAGTGATTGATCATAAATGGGTCACGGAGCATTTTGTTGATAAGTCTATCTTCGACATCGGGTTGTCGGCTTTCCCAATAGTCGTTTACAATGTTTTGTCTTAACTCTAGCGGATATTCAAAAAGTTTAACACGCTCCTCAAAAGTGAATCGTCGTAGTGGTTTTTCTAGTAGAGCGTCGGACTGGTCAATAAACGTAGTACGAACACTTTCCAGTTGCGATGCAAATTGGGGGAGTATGCGTATAACACCGGAAACATCATTGTGTTCAATTCTGTTTTCAAGGGCTTCAGCTTGAAATGGGACTATGGGAGTTTGTTTGGGGGTGGACAAGGTTGTTACAAAGAACAGAAGATAGAATAGTTTTTTCACAAAGGGATCCTGATGTTTGTTTACGATGATGTAATAGTGCTAAAAAATTTTGTTTTAATGAAAGGGAGGAGTATTTTTTTGGTAAAGAAGTAACCACCAATAGCGGTCCCGCTCAATAAGAGAGCTATACCATAAGGGCGATAATCAACCTCGGGATATTCAATGGTAGAGATATACGGGATATGAGTTAGATCATTTTCAAGTTGTATGCTTTGGACTTTATGATTGAATTTCAATATAAGAGTGTAGGGATCGTCACCATGCAGTGATAATCTTTCTACCTCAAACTTTTCACACAATAAAGAAAGCTCAGGGAGGTACATAGAGAGCATCTTTGCAAGATGTAACTGCGGAACTCGGATATTGCTGGATGATAGTTGATAATAGAATGCGAATGCAAGATCATCATGAAAGGTTGTCGGATCAGTATCACCATCGAACTTATTGGTATCAATCGTGATCGAACATTGAGATACTAATTCATCTTTTTGGTTATGCTCTAACGGTTTAACTATTGATGTAAATAAGCTTAATATTCCAAGTATTAACAACTTGTTCATTCGTTCTCCTATTTTGACTTTCTATGTTCGTGTTTAGTTTAAAGTGTTTGATTAGTCAGTCAAGATCGGAACAGCTTAGGTACTCTTAATTAATTCTTTAGATCTAAAGATTAATAACGAAATAGCAGCAGGAGTCATCCCTGGTATCAACATTGCTTGAGCAATAGTGTCAGGCTTATGGTGATTAAGTTTTTCCTGTAACTCTTTAGAAAGACCGCATATCGTTGCAAACTGTAAATCCATAGGAATGCTCATTTGGCGGTATTTTTGTGCCTTGCGAATCTCTTTTTCTTCGCGAATCAAGTATTCATAATACTTAATATCCGCATAAATATTAATGACCGTGCGATCAGCGAGGGTTTCAGGAGTTAAAGCCCGGATAGCTTCCTTATTACAGGTAAGCTCGCCAAACATTCTGAGTAATTGGCCGGTGTTATACTTACTTCTTAGATCAGAAACAATCTTATTAACCAAGTTCTTTTCTTTACAGAAATCAAAGTACAATTGTTCATCAATCAACCCGAGGGTGTACCCTTTATCGGTAAGTCGTGCAAAAGCATTATCCTGCCTGAGCGATATTCTGCGCTCAGCACGGGACGTAAACATGCGATACGGTTCATCTACCCCAAGCGATACAAGATCGTCTATCATGACGCCAATATAGGACTCTTCTCGTGAAAGAGTAAATTCTGGCTTGTTATTAATTTTTAAGTGAGCATTTATTCCGGCGATTAAGCCTTGTCCTGCAGCTTCTTCATAGCCGGTGGTGCCATTGATTTGTCCGGCAAGAAATAGGCCTGAAATTTCTTTTAATTCAAGAGTATGCTTGAGTTGTTCGGGATGAACAAAGTCATACTCAATTGCGTACCCAGGCTTGGTTATAACCGCATTCTCAAAGCCTTTAATGCTTTGTATATAATCTAATTGGACATCAAGGGGCAATGAAGTAGAAAGGCCGTTAGGATAGAGCTCATCAGAATCAGCACCTTCAGGTTCTACAAAGATATGATGTGAAGCTTTGTCGGCAAAACGGGAGATTTTATCTTCAATAGAAGGGCAGTAGCGTGGGCCTATACCCTCAATTTTACCACCAAATAATGCAGACTTGCTTAAGTTGTCATGAATAACTTTGTGTGTATTTGCATTGGTATGAGTGATATAACAATCATGGGTATTGGAAACTTTGTGAGGATAGAACTCAAATAAGTATTCTAGCTCATGAGAGTCTTGGCGTTCCATCTTGCTAAAATCTACACTTTCTTTTAAAAGACGGGGCGGTGTTCCTGTCTTGAGGCGTCCCAGCTTGAGTCCAAGCTCTTTGAGCTGTGGAGACAAGGAGTTAGCAGCCTGTTCATCACGGCGTCCACCAGGTTGGCTTTCTTGGCCGATATGGATAGTTCCTTTAAGAAAGGTACCTGTGGTAACGACTACTGATGATGCATAAAATTCTTGATTGTTTTTGGTGATAACACCAGTAATTTGTTTATCGTCGTTGATAATAACGCTGTCGACCATATCACTTACAATAGTGAGGCTTTCCAAAGCTTCAAGCTTTTCGCGACTTAATTGAGCGTACTTATCTTTATCGATCTGAAGCCTTAGGCCTTGTACAGCCGGACCCTTTTTGGTGTTGAGCATGCGGGCTTGAATGTACGTTTGAGTACAGAGCTTAGGCATAAGCCCACCAAGCGCACTGACCTCGAATACAATATGGCCTTTGCCCAACCCACCAATTGCTGGGTTACATGGCATCCAACCAATTTTATTCTTATCTAAGGTTATTAAGAGGGTATGAGACCCCATAGTCGCAGCAGCATGAGCAGCTTCGATTCCTGCATGTCCGCCACCGACCACGATGACATCAAATGTATTATTAAATGACTTAGTATTCATGAAATGAAAATGTGCCTTATATATATTGGACTTAAAAAGAGATAGGAACTCTAAAATAAGAATATTCTAGAGTTCCTATTATATCAATTAGTGAGCGTGAGGATTTTTCTTAAGGAACATAATGTTTCCCTTAATCCTTGGCTTTAAAACATCTGTTGGAAGTGTTTCAACAGGATACTTCTTCATGAAGTGGTCTTTAAGATTAAGCAATTGCCCTTTAAACTTCTGTGCTTCAGGTGGAGCATCCTTTTGAAGTTTTGTTTGCAATCGAGCAAGCTCTTGTACCAACTTCTTGATTGTCTTAGTTTCTCTGTTTTCTTTTACAAAAACATAGATATCTTGAAGACCATCCTTAACATTTCCTTCCTTATCAACAATTATCTCTAAGGCCTTATCTGCATACTCTGCAAATGGCATGTTAGGATCGGTATTTAAGATCTTGATAGCCATTCCAAGCATCCAGTCGTAAGGATTTTCGAGCTCAGACTTAAATGTTTTGTCGAAGTTTTTAATAAGGTCCAACATCTTACGTTGTTTCTTATTCTTATCAAGGAAGTCATGGAACTTTTCTAAGCCAGGTAACGGCTTCCCATTTTCACCTTCCATAAGTTTCATCCACTCTGTAAAGTAGTAGTACAATGGCTTAGTATCTTTCTTATCCAAGAACTCCTCAAGAAGAGTTAAGAATCGAGCAACCTTATCAATTTCAGGGAATAGTGCTGTATTATTATTATCTCTAAACACAGAGACAATAACACCCGTGTAGTGAGCTATAGGCTTTTGCTTAGCGACAATCGTATTGAAAAATTCATTACTCATGCCGTCAACAAGAACCGGAAGACACTCTCTATTATAAGCAAGGCAGCCGTTAAATACTGCTTCCATAATTTGGTCACGACTTTCTCGGATCATGCCAGCTTGTTGTTCAGGAGTGAAAACACCCACGGCAGCAGCAATCTCTTCCTTAGAAAGAGGTTTACATGATGGGTTTATTTTTTTATAGAGGCAACCCAACTCTTTTGGTATGTTTGCATGACCAGCCATTTGTGCAGCATTCATAAAAATAGCCAAAGCTTCACCAGTTTCCTGGGTAAGATCTTTTGGTGCAGCAGAAATATGCTGGGTCATAACACCGGTCGATAATGTAATCATCAACAAGCTTAATAGTTTTTTCTTCATAAGTAGTCCTTTCCACTTTAATATTCTTCAAATAAAAATATCGCCATTGTATATATTTAGGCGATATAGCACGTAAAACTTAATTCTTTATGCTAATAATAGTTTAAAATATTGCTTCAATAAAGTCAAAGGGATCCTCCTATTGGGCGTTTTGGGCTTGCTAATAAGGAAAAATGGCGGTAGGCTAAAAGGGCTGTTTTAACGTAGAAAAGTCTTAATTTTGGGGTGGCAAATCGCATGATATATGCTCTTTCACGTGTTTTAATCAATCTTCATACTGGTTTTAATGTATTACATTATGTCAGTTTTCGCTCTATAGCGGCACTCCTATCTGCCTTGATTCTTTCTATTCTAGTGGGAAACTGGTTTATATACCTGGCACAGCGGCAATTTCGGTCAAAACAGCGAGAGTATACTCCTGAAACTCATCAGTCTAAAAGTGATATGCCTACCATGGGTGGATTGTTTATCCTGTTTGTAGTCAGTATTACCACACTGTTTTGGTGTGATTTGAGTAATAGATATATTTGGATTTTCCTCTTTACGCTTTGGACTTATGGGGTTATAGGCTTTTTTGATGACTGGTCAAAAATAAAGCAGAAACAGGGCATTTCCGCTCGTTCTAAGATTCTTTTACAGGCAGGAGCGGCATTACTGATCAGTGTGCTCTTGGTTTGGTGGGGTGGTCTCAATACAACCTTGTCAGTACCTTTTATCAAGAGTTTTTCTCCTCAATTAGGAGTGTTTTTCATTCCATGGGCTTTATTTGTCTTGATTGGAACCAGTAATGCAGTGAACCTGACTGATGGCCTTGATGGTCTAGCGATTGGCTCTCTTATTCTTAATTTTGCTACATTTGCATCGATTTGTTATCTGGCTGGTCATACTGTGATATCGGCCTACCTGGGTATTCCATTTGCCCATACTGCAGAGCTAACAGTAGTTGGAGGAGCGCTCGTGGGTGCTTCCCTGGGATTTCTCTGGTACAACTCCTATCCTGCACAGATTTTCATGGGTGATGTAGGTTCATTAGCACTTGGCGCAGTTTTAGGTCTGATGGCCCTGATGAGCAAGCAAGAAATGCTCTTACCGATAGCTGGAGGTCTTTTTGTTATCGAAACCCTCTCTGTGATCATCCAGGTTGCCTCTTTTAGGCTATTAGGACGTCGATTTTTCCGAATGGCGCCTATTCATCATCATTTTGAGCTAATTGGATGGAAAGAAGCGAAAATAACGGTCAGATTTGGCATTATTACCTTTATTCTGTGTCTTATTGCTCTTATTACCCTAAAAGTACGTTAAATTGCAAATTTAGGCCTTTTTTGACCCATTTGGGGAGGTTGTTTGGATGTTTTTTTTATGTACATTGGCATGTCTGTTTTTCATTACCGAGAACATTTTGAACTGGAGCCCCCATCCAACACTGACTGTGAGGGTTTGAGAGTTACTCCTGGTTTGGCTGCTTGGCTTAATAAGGGCACATGAACAGATAAGGGCAAACTGCTGAGCGAACTTTTTTGCTACATTAAATACACTAACAGATGGTTGAATTGCTGCCAGTTTACTCATCATATCGTTAAATGACCGGTTTTCGCGATTATCCTTTAAAAAGGTATATAAGTTCTTACAATTGGTATCGGTTTGGATGTGAGGTTTGAGGTATCCCATCCATATGTCAAAATGTGTTGATAATGACTCATCCTTGTCCATATTGCAAAAATCAATACAGGCCTGAATGAATACCGGATCCATCTTAAGAAAGACTGTATCTCGAAACTCATTTGGCAATGCCGGAAGGATCATAACCGTATCAACCTCTTTTTTATCAAAGGTTGGTATAGCCTGAGGAGGCTTATTATGCTTGAGCGCTGTTTGCTCCGGAGCTTTTTTTGTCTTTGGCTTTCCAAAGAATGCTGAAGTGAGGAATATACTGATCAGAATACCGATCGAAATGAACTTTTTCATTTAAGACCCCCATCTTTTTTATAATGACTAATTGTATATCATTTTTGCATTAGAAGGGGGTTTTGTCAATTCACTCGTCGTAGTAACTTTTGAGTTTGACCCATTTAGAGAAGCAAATTTGTCCCAAGTTTGAGGTGGGGTACAGTGATGTTTTTTCTTTGAGGACAATGCCATCACAAACGATGCCATATGTGTGATCGAATGCTTTTCGAACCAGCTTGTTGGTGTTAGTCCAAGATAGAGCTTTTTGGAGTGGTGCGAGCATGATACCCTCTTGTTTTGCGATAGTAGCTGCAATTTTCATTCGTTGCTCTATAGGCATGTCAGGGATCATGACATCCAGCAGGATTAACTGTCCTGAGTGAGTGTCACTACCAGCAAGGATGGTTGGAATTTTGCGCCTGCCTTCAGTCGAAACGAGCTCAAGGTCAAGATCGTATTCCGTTGTATTGGTAAGCATTGAGGTTAAGATATCTTGGGGTAGCTTGTTTCCGTGTCTGGTAAAGAACTCACCATTTTCACGAACCACTCGCCATCCATCAAACTTTGGTTGAGCCCAATATTTATCTGGAGTGATATTACTTATCAGAGGTATCGGTTGCGGAGGATAACGCATTGTAAAAACCCATTTCGCGAAATTTATCTCTAATTTCGGTATATAAATCGTAGGATATAGCCGAGTTGAGTTCATCATCGGTTTTATCCTTTAAAAACTTTTCTACTTCTTTAATAAATAGGTCGTATGCTCCGGCCTGTTTATAATCAAACTTGTGAATGACTTGATCATCATACTGTTCTGGCTTGATGACATCGTCACCCATAATTCCAAAAAAGCTTTTATCCCCCTTTTCATGAACAATATAAGTTGGAAGTCCTGCAAAGGGGAGTTGGTCAATAGTGAACCCTTTTTTTAAGGCAGGGACTTTCTTTTTTTTCTTTTCTCCAGACTTGCCACCACCAATGTAACCAAATTTTGCAGCAGCAAAGAAAATTGCCCGTGTTAGACCTAAACTTTTTGATTCAGATTCAGTATATCCAAGTCTTTTTGCAACACAGTAATAAAACGCTGCACAGATTGGAAATCTGTTAATAAAATATTTTCTTTCTGCCATGAGTTGTTCCTTATTAAGAGTTGTGATCTTTATATAATTTAAACTATCACATTAGAATTATTGATTGCAATAGAACAAAAAAAGCCTCTGTTTAACAGAGGCTTTTAGGGGTAGGTAATTGTTTAGTTTAACCTGGCAACATGTTATATGCTTTATAGCCAAGTTTGGCGGTATGTTTTGCACCAAAACGTAAGGGCCATGTCCATCGCGATGTTAATGCCCACTCGATTCCGTTTAGGAATCTAACCTTAAGTTTTAAGAGAGTTCGTAATCCATTAATGCGATTTATATACTCCTGGGTAGACTGCAGTTCTTTTTCCAGCTTGTGCATAGCTTCAGAGTTACTTTTATCGGTGTGTTCTATTTTGAATTGTATAGCTTCTATATTTTTTTGTTGTACTTGCGATAGTAAGGTTAGCTGCTCGCTCAGTAGTTCGTTAATTTCGAAGATAAAGTTTCTCATGCCACTATATCCCTGATTTATATTTACATTTACCATTGAAGGATTGTGGAGTGTTTCTGCGTATCTAAATAACGTATCGCTCATGATTTCGGTAGCCATAAGGTTGGCCAGTTCTTTTTGTCGTTCTGGTGAAAGATTTACTTCAAGAAATTCAAACGACTCCATAATTAAATTACTCAGTATGCTTTGTTGTTCTTTAGCCGATGTAGATACTCTTTGTAACAGTTCATTCAAGTCGGATCCTAGATAAGAGGTTATAGCCTCTGCGCCACTAGTAAACATATTGTTTTTTACTTTTAAACTAGCACTAAGCAAATGGGCAATCCATTCTTCAGTAATGATTTCAGCTTGAGTTTTAATATCGCTGAAATCTACACAATCAATATCATTGCAATGAGCTCTAAATGCACTAAGGGTAGCCTTTTCAATGATTTCATGAACCACGTCACTTTCTTCATCACTATCTAGATCCAAAACAGGTCCTTCAATAGGATCAAAAAATTCTTCAACAGTTTCTTCTACAATCTCATCTGGTCCACCAGCATAAAGGCCAGATATTACACTAAGGCCCAGTAGGAGATAAAAAAGTGTTTTTTTGTTCTTCATAAACCCAATCCATTTAATAGTAAACTTTATTATTGTTAAACTATCACATTGGGTTCTGGTTGTGCAAGAGAATAAGAAAAAACCCCTGATTAACAGGGGCTTTAACGGTTATTTACAGATATTTAAGTTTTAAGCTACTAGCTTGTAGCCTCTATAGGCAAGCTTAGCAGAGTTTTTGGCTGCAAAGCGGAATGCCCAGGTCCAACGGGAATTAGCTGCCCAGTCAATACCGCTCAAGAGGTTTACCTTGATTGACAATATCGTACGAATTGAATCAATGTAGTCCTTGTATTCTTGAGTGGCTTCAAGTGCATCCTCGAGCTTTTTCACTGAAAGTGGGTATTCAGCATTAACAGACCTTAATTTTACTTTAATATTTTTTATATTTTGAGCTTGCACGAGAGATATTAAAGTAAACTGATTGTTTAATTTGTTTATTTCTTTAATAAGATTTTGCATGCCTTTATAGCCTTCATGCATTGCGATATCGATTACTGAAGGACCCTGCAGGCTTTTTGAATATCTGTAGAGTGTTTCAGTAATGATTTCGGTAGCCATTAATGCAGCAAGTTCCTCTTTTTTTTCTGTAGTTAAAAGGACCTCGGCAGCATCTAACGATTCAATAATAATATCCTGTAGGACTTTATTTTGTTCTTGGGCAGACTCAGAAATTTTTTGAGGCAACATAGTTAAGTTGGCACCCATATACACAGCAATAGACTGAGCCCCATTGTCATCAATTATTTTTTTAACACCTAATCCAGCGCTTAAAAGGTGTCCAATCCACATTTCAGCAATAATTTCTGATTCTTGGAAAGCAAAATCTTCACAGCTGATTTCCTCACTGTGGGCGTTGAGAGTATTAGTTACAGCTAGCTGAATAAAATCACTGATTGACTGACTTTCTTCAGAGGCTGTGTCGTTGGTATTACTTATAGTAGCCTCAATAGCAACAGCCGTACTTCCCGGCGTGTTAGCAAACAGGCCAGATACGGTACAGAGTGCGAGCAAAAGGCTCCAGAGTATCTTTTTGTTTTTCATAATAATACCTTTCAGTTTGACATTTATTGTATAGTATTTAGGTAAAAAGGTCAAAAGGGTACGCTAGGTGAGGCTTTTGGTATTTTTTCTTCGTTGGTAGCCAAACATAAGGATGCCTACAGATAGAAGTGCTAAGTATCCTGTGAGAGGTGCTAATGAGTACTTAAAAATACTGTTTATTGTAGTTAACAGAAGGATTGCACAGCAAATTGTACCTAGGACTGCTACCACAGTGATCATTCCACCTGTTTTTTGTTGTCTAATACGGACAAACAGGAGTGCTAGGGTGCTTATTGCATAAGCGACGGTACATCCTAAAGCGGCAAGCTGCTGTAGAGGGATTTGGTAACCATTTGTAGAGAATAGGTAAATAAAATAGAGTAAAGCTTCTGCTAGTACGCACATCCAGGCGATATGGTATCGGTTGAGCTTGGAAAAGGTATTAGAGAATATGGTTAATTTGTCTTTAGCTAGGATATATAGATTCCAGTTAACACTAAACAAAATTCCGTACGATCCTCCAAGAGCTGATAAAGCGACCGATGACTGCAAAAGCCATACGATTATATTTTTTGCTGGAAAAGCCCAGATAGTGGAGTATAAAAAAAGTGATAAGCCATCAAAGTACGGTGTAAACATGAGAAGGTCAGGGTTAACTGCTGCATAAAAGGCTGCCTGAAAGAGCATGGTCATAGAGAGCACCCCTAAGAACGATAAAATTACCGCTCGAGCAGCGTTTTTTTCTGGGTTAGCCATAAGCCGATAAAGTGAACAACTTGCTTCAAATCCTGTAAATGCGTATAAAACAAGAGGAATTGTAATGTATAAGCCTTTGATGTCCATGTTAGACGGTGTAAAGTTTGCTGGATTGAAAGAAAAGAAGCCGATTCCTACGATCGCGACAATAGGGATAACTTTAAGGATCATGAACAGAAGTTGGATATATTTACCTGTTTTGAGACCCAACAGGTTTAGTAACGTGAATCCAATGATACCTATAAAATCTATAGTTAAGATATTGAAATTTTGCATCCAGGGAATGAGCTCTTGGAGGAGAGAGAATCCAAAATGTAGCATCAATGCTCCAGAAGAGAGTTTTCCTAAAAAGTAGCTCCATGCTGCAATAAATCCGGTCAATTGATTGATTTGGCTTCCAAAATCATAGAACGAACCTCCCGGGACTCTTCTGAGTAGGTAGGTTAACGAGAGAATGAGCGGGAGTATCAAAAGCCCGACCACTAAGTAAGATATAGGACTTAGCGCTCCGGCATAGAGGCTTAACACCACTGGGTTTAAAAATATACCAGCTCCAAGCATGATATTCATATTAATCATGATCGCACTGGACAGGGATAACTTATAGGGAGATGACATGAGTACCTCTGAGTAAGTTAAAAATCTTTGTTTCAGTATAGAATCTTATGATTATACCAGCAAATACCCACCATTTAGTACTAATAGGAGACAAACTGTCAATTAAGGTCATCTAGTTGGCTAACAAGTACAGTGCAATTGATCCAGCAACGGCAGCGTTAAGGCTTTCCGTATGACCCGGCATTGGGAGTGTGATTTGTTGATTACAGGTGGCAGACCAGTTACGAGGTAAGCCATTAGCCTCATTACCAATAACGATTAAGCTGTTCTTATCGATAGTAGATGGTTCGGCGCCTTCTTCGACTACTAATGCAGCCAGCTTGATATCACCCTTATTATCGATTAATGTTTGCCAATCCATTTGGAAGACATTAACAGCTGCAATAGCACCAGCAGAAGATTGAACCACTTTAGGATGCCATGGATCTACCCCTTCAATACAGACTACCGAATTAAGCCCCATGGCTGCGGTTGTTCTGATCAAGGTTCCCATGTTGCCAGGATCGCTTACTTGAGCTAAAACAGCACCCGAAGTAAGGGTGCTTATTTGAGGTTTTTTTGGCATTGCAAAAACTCCAAATATGCCACTAGGAGTCTTGTTTGTACTGATTGATGCCATAATAGATTCAGGAAGGAGAACACATTCAGTATCTTCATAAAATGAGGCTACTTCTTGTGTTTGTTCTGTTACAAACAAGTACTCGAGCTTAGCGTTATTTTCTACCAAGGTGCTAATCGTGCGCATTCCTTCAGCAATAAATTGGTTAGCAATGTGTCGATGCTTGCTATAGTGTAATTTTTTAACTTTTTTAATGAGTTGATTTTGAGGAGATTCAATTGAAATCATATTTTATCCATCAATATTAATTCTCGTAAGCGTTGCATACGCTGGATCATGTGATGCAGGTTGTGATGCGTTGCAAGCGTGAGAGCGGTTATTTCTTTAGCTTTAAATAAATGGTGAATGTATGCACGTGAATAATTTTTACAGGTTGTGCACTCACAGGTTGGATCAATAGGACTAAAGTCGTACTTATACCGACTATTAAGGAGTTTTAATTCGCCTTCATGAGTAAAGAGGGCCCCGTGTCGTGCCGCACGAGTTGGATGGGAACAGTCCATGGTATCAATTCCACCGGTAACACACTGTTCAATTGAGTTTAAGTCGCCAATACCAAGCAGGTGGTTTGGTTTATCATAAGGGAGCATTGGAACGACATAATCGATCAATTCAAAGAGTTCTTGATGGTTCTTACCCAGGCTTCCACCAATAGAGAATCCATCAAAATCAAGCGTGCTCAGATACTCACAGCTTTCTTTTCTTAACTGTTTATCAACACCGCCATGAACAACGGCATATAGTGCCTGATTGTTTACATTTTTTTTATGTTCATCAAGTGATCGTTTTTCCCATCTGTGAGTACGATCTAATGAGGCTTTAAGTTTACGTGGTGAGATCGTGTACGGTGGTAACTCGTCAAAGGGGATAATAATATCTGCACCAAGGTCTTTTTGTGCTTGGATAGAGGTTTCCGGTGTCAGTAGAATCTTATTTCCATCACGATAGGACCTAAATAAAACGCCGTCCTCATTAATCTTAAGTACAGATCCTTCATGCTTTTTATTACTACGGCTTTTCAACTCATCTTTGACATCGCCTTGAGCCAAGCTAAATACCTGAAACCCACCAGAGTCGGTGATAATAGGGTTTTTTCTATTGAGGAATTTATGTAGTCCACCAGCCTGTTTTATCAGCTCTGTACCAGGTTGCACCATTAAGTGGTACGTATTACAAAACATGAGCTGAAGGCCCAGCTCATCGGCTGTATGGCTATCTAAAGCCTTAAGAGTGGCATTAGTTCCAACCGCAACAAAACTGGGCGTATCAATAACACCATGTGGTGTATGTATACGCCCAACTCGAGCTTTTGATTTACTTGACTGATGTATCAGTTCAAATTTAAATGAAGACGTTATATTATTTTCCATGTATTAAGTATAGCACAACGTAATAGCAATGTTTACTTATTCTCTGAGGTATTCATCACATGAAATGGTTTACGTGGAGCATCTGGAGCGTAAAAAGTTTGTTTGAGTGCCTCCATTACATCACTACAGTCTAATACCTCCCACATCGGCACCTTGTTTAGTACCTTACCATCTGGTGCTTTTGTTACCAGTGCTGACTGATCCCGGCTTATGGAAAGACACATTTCAGCCATTTTAAACAGCTTCCATGATTCATATTTTTCTTTTTCAATATTATCGTCACCCCATGGTTGGACAGAGGTGATAGCTAGTGTGCTGAGTAGGAATGCAAATAAAATTCTTTTCATTGGATTTTCTTATTGAGGTTTATTTATCAGATGATGTTTGAAATTCAGAAAGGCCTATTCCTTCTTGAGACAAGAAAAAGGCGTGTAAAATATTTCTGCAATCATATCTCCAGAAAGGCAGTTCTACATCAATGCCAGATGTTTCATTAGGATCTTTAGGCATCATTTGAACACACATTGCTGCTCGAGCTGCCAGCATTTCTTTTGCATGTCTTGCTTTTTCAAAGGCTAACCTTTGTTTTTCAACGTCTAGTCTTTCATGATCAACACAGCAAAATTCTTCTTCCTCTTCTACTGGCTCTCCAGAAGGTTGAATAGAGGTGATAGCGAGTGAGCTGAGTAATAATGCGAATAAAAATTTTTTCATGGATATTTCCTTATTGTGTTTAGATAGTGTTATTATTTCTTAGTTCTTGTAGAGCTAAAGGATAGTTTTTTAGTACTGCTTGAAAAAATCTAGGTCTTAAGCTATTCGTTAGCTTTATCAGTGCAGTTATACCTTGCATATCTTTTTGGCTAGCACTAGCTTGCCAGGATCCCCTGAAAGAGGCTATATAATCGAACATGGCAAGATTCCATCGTGTTTCTATTGCTTGTACTCCCAGAAGTCTTTTTTCTGCGATTTTTGATATACATCCAGTAACTTCTTCAAAGTTTTCTAGCTCACCGAGTTCTTGCATAAGCTCTTGTTTTGAGGGTGCTGTGAACTCTTGATTGTGTAGGTCATCAGGAGTATTCATTGGGTGAGTGTAGCTTGTTATTGCGATATTCAGTAGCAATAAAATAAGACTTTTTTTCATTAATGGTTTCCTCATCATATTGTTTATATGCAATTAATCGTATCTTATTGGTAAGGTTTTGCAACAGGGGTGTGGCATTTTAGCGGTGATTAATAAAGTATTTACTGCCGGTAAAGACTAGTGGGGTAGCTATGAAGAGTGCTATGAGTTTAATGATATAGCTGAGAATCATGATATGTATGATTGAGTGTACGGATCCCCATAGTCCTAGGATGCTAAAGATAATGGTATCCAGCAGTTGGCTTACAATGATAGCACCATAGTTTCGTAGGATTAAGAATCGTCCATTCAACTTGCTTTTGAGCCATTGGTAGAGGATGTACTCTACCTTGATAGCGGTTAGGTATGCTACTAAGGAGGCTAGGATGATACGCGGTGCCATGCCGAGGATCATTTGAAAGTGGGGATGCATGGTATCGTAACAGTTGGGAATATAAAAAAGCTGGATTTGGGTCATGACCAGATAAAACAAAAGGACACTAAAACTAATCCAGATTGTTTTATTGGCGACCTTGCGTCCAAAATACTCTTGAAGAAGGTTTAACGAGAGGTCGCAACCAATAATAAAGGCGTCTGTGCCGGTTACGCATAGTCCAAACAAGAGAATCTGCTTAGAGACAAAAATGTTAGCGATTAAGGCTTGTATGCAAAGGAATGCTACTAATGCTTCTTTGCCAAAGCGTAGGGCGATGATGTTACCAACACTGATGACAATAATGTGGCTGAAGAAAATTAACTCATTAAACATAGTCGTTATGTATTTCTGTTTGATTTAGTTATATATTCACCTCAAGTATATAACATTGATTACTTTCTTGCCAGGGGGTGTACGGGGGATGTTTGACTTTTGATGAGCACTGTTCAAAACTCAAGTTTGTTTTAGGATTTAAAAAAGTAAGGAGAGATATTATGAAAGCTCACTCAACACCACTACACATTGTTGTAGGGTTTTTACTATTATTTAATGCGGCATTAGTTTTTTGGTTTGAATTTATCATGAAGGGAAATACGACAGTTTGGTTTCCGGTTGATTCATTTACCGTGGTCATGTCACTTATTGCTGCGTTTATGATTTTTCGTTCTCGAAGTTAGTTTTGGCTTTTCTCCTAAAGAGAATATTAAACAATATTGGTGACATGGTTATAAAGGCAAGCACTATTAAAATTAAAATGATATGGAAAGAAAAGATATCATCGACTCTTTTGATGGTTCGTAGCTCTTGTCCGGAGTAAGCCAAAATAAATGATATTGGTAAAAGGCCTAAGGATGTTGTCCATATAAAGGTCTGAGTTTTGATGCGTGTTAGTCCCGCTGCGATATTGACAAATGATATTGGTATGAGTGGTATGAGCCGGATCATAAGAAAATAATTATGCCCGTGTGATTGAATCTGTTTTCTAATCCAGAGGATCATGCGGGTTGTATTATTTTGTAATAAATTCTTACCAAAATAGCGAACGAGAAGAAACATGATTGTTGCCGCTACTGTCATAGAAAAGTTGATATAGAAAGTTGCTGTTATAGCACCAAACAAATAGCCACCTGCAATATTGAAAATTGTATCTCCTGGTAATGGGAGCATCGATATTATGATATAGGTTCCTATATATATAAGTACAGATTTAAAGTAGTTTTGTTGGACATATCCACGTAAATGCTTGGCATTTTCTTTTAAAGAAGTGAGCGTAAGGTGTCCATGCCAGTTGTAGTAGTGAAATATATAAAAGATTACTGCGATTATGAATATAACCAGTATCCCAATAAATATTTTATATGATTTCATACTTTCTTCTTTCTCAACAAATAGACAAAATTTCTTTTTCTACAGTAGCGATATAAGCATGGAAAAAGCTATAGTTCTCGTAAAGGATACTCTTTAAATCCTATAAACTGGCATTCTGGCTGCGGTATAACGCCAAAGGATTCGTGGACTTTATCTTGTATAGCGCGAGACAACTGGATTATATCATCAGTTGTAGCATTGCCTTGATTGACCAACATGTTCGCATGTTGATAGGAGACACACGCATCGCCTTTAGAAAAGCAGCCCTTAATACCAATCTTATCAAGATAGTACGCAACATAAATCATTTTTCTTCCATTGCTGACTTCAGTTACTTCATCTTCATGAAAATTTCTAAAGAAACTTCCACAGGTGTTTTTTGAAGGATAGCGGTAAGTTCTGTAACGAATGATTTCATCACTCTTACCACGAGTATAGGCAACTTCAAGATCAGTGGCTTTATGAAGCTTTATGGTTGCAGAAACAAGGTAATGGTTACCTTCTAAAAGCTTAGATTTATTATATCCGTATTCAAACCATTCATTGTCAACGGTAAGTAGTTGTCCGGTTTCTTTTTCTATCACTTCAGCTTCAACAAGAAGCTGGCTAAATAGGCATTTAAAATAATGAAGGTTGATGTAAGCTGCACCGCCGATAGTACTCGGGATTCCACTAAATTCTTCTATCCCCAAGATATTGTTATCAAAGCAGTAGTTGATTAGATCAGCTACAATCACACCAGCACCGGCTTTAACTAATACATCATTGTCAGACTCGGTTACATTAACATCTATAAGTTTTGGTCTGATGACTAAGCCTTGAAAGCCTTCATCGCTAATTAATATGTTAGCACCAACACCAAGGATGAAAATCTCTAACTTATTATCCTTAGCAAAGGTGAGCGCTTGTTGGAATTCTTCAGGAGTTGTTGGTTCACAAAAGTATTGGGCTGGACCACCGGTTTGAAACCAGGTTTTATCTTTTAAGGGGATATTTTCTAATATATTCATTTGTTTCTTTATTCTTTGAGCTAAGTTATTTTTCTTAGTTTATCAAAAAATAGTATTTTTGTATCTTAAGTAGATTTTTCAAGGGTGATGCTTAGAAGGTTGTTTCTAAGAAAAAAAAAGGCCCCGAAGGGCCTTTCTGTTTAACTATTCAACTTCAATTGGTTGATACCGTTTTAAGCGCGCTTCCAAGTACTTGATACGATCGCTCAGTTCTTGGTTGCCACTATAGAGGTATGAGTTGATTGTAAATTTCTTTTTCATACAATACAACATTGCTTTTCCGGCTAGTTTGCCAAGCATGCTCATATTAGGATTTTCTAAATGTTTTTCTCCTGTTTCCCAGAGTTCCATATTGAACTCTTCGCGTCCTTCTTCAAATTGAAGATAGTCGATTAGGCTTTGAGTTGCTTTGGTATTATAAGCAGCAGCAAGGTCAGTATCTTTTTGGATATGCTTTAATGCGCGTGCCCAAACGAATGCGACTACTGCATTAGGAGTGAGTGCGATGAGGCTTTGTGTCAAGATGTGACGATCTTTAACCCAACGTTTTCCGTACTCTTTATAATATTTTAGGCCAGTTGCAGTGATTGCTTTCTTGGCAGCAATAAGACCATGCTCTGTAGCTTCCTTAACAGTTGCTACAATTCCATTAATAGTTTCTTGAGTAACGGCTTGGCCTACTTCTAGTTGTTTAGTTAGTTCTGCTTCTAAGTTGATGCTTGTCGTTGTATTTGATTTTAAGAGTTGGTAGGTAATGAGACCAACTGCAATTTCTGCTAATCCGAATGCTAGGTTACTTTCAAGAAGTGTTGCTACAAATCCAGTTGCTTTATGAGCACGCTTAATTTGAGAAAGCTCACGAACAACGATTCCTTCAAGCTTGTTGTCATTGATTTTCATTTTCAATAGAAGTTCAGGGATAACCACACAACCAGTGGCTTGTAATAAATTAGTTGCAGGGTTAGTTTCTATATTTTTTGCACGGGACAATAGAATGGTTGGTTTAATATCAATATTCATAGCAAGAGCATGTTTTTCTACCATGGCATATGTTTCGGGTGCATCTTGTTTAGAAAGAAAGATAAGATCTCCTGGTTGCATACCCTTTGGTAGTCCTTGACCTACAAAAGGAATCTGTTTAATTATGGTTCCCAAGAATGGAACGGCTTTTATAAACTCAGGAATCATAAGAAGCATTTTAAGGTTGCTTGCAAAAGATTTAGGGCCAGCTTGTCTTTGTTGTGCTTCGTAAATATCAAAAAATTCATTGAAAAGTTTAGGATCTTCAAAACCTGCCATGATTTGTTTAGTTTCAAGGGCTTTTTTACAGTTGAGAATTTCATTTGCACAGCGGTGTGGGTTTCTACTGTTAAAACCATAAACTGCAGGGTTAATGAGAAGTGCAAGACTGAGCACTAGGGAAAGTTTTTTGTACATGAGAGGCCTTTGTAAGATTATAAAAGTAACGGTTGTTCTAGTTGCATATTAGGATACAGGTTTTCTCAAATTTGAAAAGGAGGTGGATTTATGCACTTGGAAAGACTATCAGCTTGATACTCATAATCAAAAGGAAGAGTACAACCACAAACCTGAATTTTTCTTGAGGGATGTATTTAACTATATAGCGAGCTGAAAAAGACCCGGTCCAAGAAACTCCAATGAGTATTCCTAGTACCCACAGTGGTACAATCTCCAGTTGATGGCCTTCGATCCAGTAGGTTATTAATCGTGCCGTATCAATGCTCAGCGCAATAACAGCACCGGTGGCTATAAAAACCGCCTTTGGTAGGTTGAAGGTACTGAGAAATGAACTTCGAATAGCGCCTCTAAACCCGAATATTCCAGCTAAGAATCCAGATATTCCACCACCAATGATAGCGATGCCGTATTGTTTTTTTATTTGGAATGTGGGATTTAAGAGTAGGAAAATAACATAGATTATTAGAAAGATGCCCAGGGTCCGGGATAGGATTGCTTGTGATTCAATAAAGGCGAGCCGGGCGCCAAGGATGGCTGCTATGACACCGGGGATCCCGAATGATAAGATCAAGCTCCAGTCGATGCCGTGCTTAAAGAAGGCGATTTTCCAGATATTAGAGAACCAATGGATAACTCCGACAAGGAGTAAAACTTGAGTGAATGGGTAAAAAATGACCAGTACCGGGATCATAATAGTCGATAGTCCAAAGCCGACCGTAACTCCA
>Ga0233414_10000067_pt1 | contig 48143 bp, 39 predicted proteins | sample Na_anoxic_10_MG_FD_189020 | JGI IMG/M metagenome (GOLD analysis project Ga0233414, IMG submission 189020) | Seawater microbial communities from Saanich Inlet, British Columbia, Canada - Na_anoxic_10_MG | ecosystem: Environmental > Aquatic > Marine > Inlet | place: Canada: British Columbia... | reverse complement strand
ATACTGTTCTCTTGCTTCTTCTATGTTAGGTCTCTCAGAACCTTCCATGTGACCGTATAGACACCAAACAATATTATCATCCTCATAACACCCTGTATGTTTTAAAAACTTAAGTCTATTATCTCCCATAGTTTCTATAATGGGGGTTAAGGCATCCATTCTATCTAAGTTATTAGCCAAGAAATCGTGATTACCCAAGATAACAATGGTATCTGCCATATCACAACAACCTTTAAATAACCAAGTAACAATATTAATTAACTCAGGTGTCATCTGATTTTTAGAATGAACAATATCTCCAGCAATAACAATTCTAACTTCTTCTCTAGTTAGTTCATTATCTTCCATATGTTGTTTTACAGAACTAAAAAACTTTTCAATTTGTTCTCTATATTCATCATGTCTTTTATAAAGTCTGATGTGAATGTCTGCACAGTGGTATAAATGTTTTATCATAATTTAAATTTATTTAATTTTTGTGTCGGTTTAAAGTCTTTTGGTTTTTTTTCTTCTAAAAATCTATGTATCTCTTGTGTTACAATATATTTATACTCAGTTTCTATATCTTCACCTATTATATCCTCAAAGATGGGAGCTATTCTAATTCTAGTTACAATCATAGGTCCATTGTAAGGTTTAAATATAACACCCTTAATTGGTGCAAAGTTTTCTGGGTTATACATCGTAGGGGTTAAACTAAAACCCAAATGACCAAACTCATTTAAAAACCATTCTGATATTTCATTCATTATAACTTAAATTCTTTTACTTGTTTTAATGGTGTGAAATCATTGTCAACTCTATATCCATGTTGTATAAATAAAGCATCAAATAATAATTTTCTTAATTCTCTATTACCTGAAGTGAAATCCATAATCTTTTCCAAATTCAATTCTTTTATTTCAGTCTCCCTACCAAATTTTAAAATATCGAATTTAGGTATTAAATCTTCACCAACAGTGTAGTAAGGTGTTAAATCATAACCTAGATGACTATAATTTAGTCTAAACCAATTTTTTAATCTTTGATACATATCCATCACATTTTATGTCTTTTTAAAATATTATTTGGTGTAAGAGTTGAAATTTCTTTATAATGATTCCATATCTCAATAGCTTTATTGTTAAGCGGTGGGGTCCCAACATAGTAGGCTTCAGGGTCTAATTCTAAATCTTTAATAAGCCCAAATTCATCTACAAACTGTTTTATAGTTCCGCTTGGGGAAGCGGGTAACATTTTATATGATGTTATAGTTCTATATTCACAAGGTTTACCACATTTATGTTCAACCTTTTGTTGTATTAATTTTCTAGTATAACTTAACCCAACAATCAAAGCTGTTTTATCGGGGTTTTGTTTTAAAAAATTAATAATAGAATCTATTAGTCTTGTGGTTTTTCCTGTTTGTCTTTCCGTTAGTTCAATATACATAACTTATTACATATCTTTCATGTTATTCCAATCATATTTTCCTAGTGTCTCTAACGTATCGTCCGCGTCTACTAAATTTTGGAAAGCCTCTTCAATATTTTTATAGAAATCACCTGTAGAGTGGTCACCAATCCCTACTGAATTGTCCATTAATAACTCTAAACTTGTTAGTGCTTTTTCTCTTTTCTCATTGGCTTTCGCCTTTAACATTTTTAAAATTCTTTCTTTCATTGTATTAATTTTTTATCGAACCATGTCGACTTCTTTGTTATTTATACTATCTTCTGTGTAAATCTCTAACTCTGTTCTAATTCTACCTTCAGAGTTTAATTTCTCCCATCGTTTTTGAGCTTTCTTTTTCCACCACTCATACATGTAATCCAAATTATGTTTATGAAAGTTTTGTCCTTCTTTTAAAGGTACGGCTCCTTGGGAGTTAACATGTTCTTTTACATTATCAAAACCAAAGTTAGAATAGTAATATCTTTTTTTGGTTTTGGCTTTCATACTTTCTTTTGTGAATAGATGAAATTCTTTGTAGGCCTCTTCATCATAGTGTCTTAAATGATTTTTAAGAACTGAGATAGCTTTATTAAACTCTCTCATTTTTGGCCCTGAAGGTTTAGGGTCAACTGTATTCCCATTCCACTCTTCCTTACCATATAACTCTCTAATTCTTCTTCTAATTGGGTCGTAAACCTCTTGTGTTGGGAATAAAAAGACATCAGATTCGGTCATAGCTTGGTATCTCATAAATGGTTTAAGTCCGTCATATTGTGAAACACCTTTAAGGTCCCCATATAGTGATGTTGTTTCCATAAAACAAGTTTCAATTTTTTCACCATACTTTTCCTTTAACATATTTCTTACTTCATGAGAACAAGCGATTAAAGCTAATAATTTACCACCAAGACAATTATAACCAAAAGGTTGTACAGGTACTATGATAGCTCCGTTAATCATACTTCGATTAACTTGTGTTGCTACTACCTTTTCACCAAAATATTCATTTCTAGGTTTGATTGCTAATACTGGTGAAGCCATTCTAATAAAACCAACATACTTATTTGAATTGGTTTCTTTAATACCCATCATGATTTGTCTACCTATTTGAGACTCTAAGGGTAATGATGTTATTATTTGTGTTGTAGGTGTGAATACCTTACCTTCTATAACCTCAAGTTCAAAGTTCATATCTTTAGGTTCAATAGAAAAATCATTAAACATTTCACCAGTATATTTAGAGTGGTCTATACCATCTATCTTTTCTTTTTTTCTCGCTAGAAAATAATCTTGTATTGTATCTAACCCCTGATAAAACCCAACAAAAGTGTCTCTAATCCCTAAAGTCTCTTCTTCTGTTAATAAAGGTTCGAATTCTTTTTTTTCTGCCATTTTTTTATTTATTAATATCTTTTTATGTCTTTATATACTAATAGTAAGAATAATCACTAAAACAATAAACACTTTAACTAAAATGAAAATAATACAAATATTAGTATTAAATTAATCGTCTATATTACCCATTTTCCAATAAGTTTCTAAAAGAAATTTTTCTATATCTTTAATAGGTCTTGATGTAGATACCCCTAAAGCATAAGGCAACCAATATTTTTCATAAAAATAGGTTGGGTCATTTTTACATCTTTCCATTTCTTTTTCTATTGAAAATGTGTGTGTTTGTATTTTATGTTTTGGTTTCAGCTTTTATTTTTTTGTTTTTCTAACCAAAAGTCTAAAACTTTTTTAGCTTCATAACCCATATAATTAACAGGTATTACCTCAAATTCATAATCTTTTTCTGGATTAAGATAAAATAAGGCCATCCTACCAACTTTTTTTCTAGTTTCCATCTGAAACATATAAGCGTATATAGACATCTGTAAAGCATACACATTAAATTGGCAGTCAGATAAATGGGAAACTGGGTTTTTTAACCATTGCCCATATTGTGACATATAGTTTAATTTTTTATTTGTTTTAAAATCCCACACATTAAAGTAATCACCACAATCTTCAATAATATCGGCTGTTCCAGCTAAAGAATGTTTTTCTGAAAAAAGGATTGTTTCAGGATAGATATCTCCTGTGGTCATAGGGTCTACTTTTTGAAACTTAGTTATGATTTCTTTTTCGTAATCACTTTTTGGGATATAAATTTTATCTGCTAATAGGTATCTTTCTAAAATTTCATGAACCTCAGTACCATATTCATTTGCTTCACGGTTAATGCGTCCCCACTCATCAAGTATTTCTTGTTGTGTCATCCCAATATATTCAGGCTTTTTATTTTCATCTAGTTGTAGAGATATGGCTCTAGCGACACCTTTAGTGTCAAAATGTGGTTCCAACATAGATAGGACCGTTGTAACAGATTTATATTTGACCTCCGTGTCTTCATGTATATAAACATGCTCTTCTGGTTCTAACCAAACTTTTGATTTTCTTTTACTTGCCATTAATTAGTTTTTTAATTTCAATATTTTTTTTAGTGGGACAATCATCGCAATAAGTTATGTCTAATATCCTTTGTATATCATCATCCATATCGATTAAAACGTCAGATTTACCAACATAATCAATAACCCCCTGATAACCTTCTGACTTGAATTTTTCTATTAAAATTTCTTTGTTTATATGTCTTTTGTTAAACCCCATTATAATTCACTTTCTTTTAGTTTGTAAGCACTTCTCATAACATCTACCACACCCTTTCTACCAAACTCTTCATGTATTTTGGCTATGTCATAATCTTCTTTTATTTTTACTACTTTAATTCTATTAAATAATTTCCCAACATTCAACTTTGTGTAATGTTTTTTTGCGTCACCCCAAGCATCGGAATCTAATAAAATTATAATATTAGCCGAAGCTTTATGAAAAAGTAAATGCATTAATTTGTCTGATATTTTTTTACCTAAGATTGGGACTGAGTTGTGTACAACCAAATGGTCGAAAGGGCCTTCAACTAAATAGATATCAGAATCCCAATTCAAACAACACTCATTAAAAATTATTTGTTCTTTATCAGAATCAGGGTTAAGATATTTTGGTTTTGCGTTAATATAAGTTCTAGTTACCCAATAGTTAAGTTCATTATTGGTGTCATATGAAGGTATCACAATTCTTGAATCATATTGTCCGCCACTAACAAACCCCATTTTAAATTTTTTAATAGTTTCTTCTGATAATTTCCTTTCTTTAGTTAAATAATTCCAAGCTTGTTTAACTAAAAGTGACTTTGGGTTTCCATCTTCAAAGGAGGTGAACCCTTTTGGTAATGTAAGGTCTTCTATAACATTTTTGTCTTTAACTTTAGTTTTAAAGCTAGATAAATCATAACCAATCATTTTTAACTTCTTAACTTGTTCTTTAGTTGCGAAAGTTTTAAATAATTTTTTTAAACCACCTTTAGTGCCATTTATTTCACCACAAGCCCAACAATGGTAAACACCCTCAGCTAAGTTAACTTCTAAATTTCCTTTACCATCACCATCATACTCACCTTTTTCAGCAGAACAAGTGGGACAATCAAAAGCGTATTGTTGTTTTGATTCATGTTTACGTTTAGGTTTACCCAAAACATCAGTTAAAATACCATAGATTAGTCTGTTTTCAGCCATGGTATAATTTTAATTAAAATTTATTAAAAAATAAAGGGGCTATTACCACCAATGGTAATCATCATTGTTAATGTATATCACTAAACCAGCAGTAACGACTATAGCTGATATAATTAACAAAATTGTCAAATTACTTTAATTTAACCTTTTCCGTACAATCCCACTTACCTTCTTTACACATAATAGCTCTAGTACAAGCGTAGGCATCAGTCATATCAAAGTTTTCTTTTTTAAGTGTATTATTTTTTGTATACTCCCAAACAATTTGTGGTTCTAAGTCAGCTACCTTATCCCAAATAACAGTTTTTTTGTCTACCTTCCAATCGTAAGCACCAAATAAAACTGGTTTATTTTTACTTAATTGTTTTTCGTTATAAGGTTCACCCTTTTTATTGTGAGTTCTTATTTGCATTAATTCAGGGAAAGAGTAAGCTCTAGCTTCATATGAGGATATAAAGTCAGGTATAACATTTAAAACTTCTGAAACCATTTTAGAAATCATTCCATTAAACTTTAGTAGTGTGCCTACAGTATAAACATTATTACTATTTAAAAGAGGTTCTTCAATAACTACTTTTTCGATATCTAACTCAATGTAACGAGTCAGTAATCTTTCAAACGCATCTACCTTTTTAAACAATTCCTCTAACTTTGTTTCGGGTCTTGGTTTAATTTTTGGTGTTATGTGTGTGAGTTCTAAGAGTTTACCATCTTCTTCAAATAATGAAATACCGATGGTCTTCGTTGATACATCTAATCCTAATATTCTTGCCATTTAAAACTATTTTTATTTATTTATTATGATGGATATATAGCCGGATTTACATCTGGTCCGTAAACATCACCAATACCACCATCTAATCTAACTTTAAGGTTCATGACCACATAGTTATCAGATTTTTTTATAATCTCTGTTGGTGTTCCTATTGCTGTTACTTGACCAGATGAGTCGTATAAACAAACTTGTGTCACCTTAACTTCTTCTTCACAATTTGAATCTCCTTCAGCTATAGCCTGTGCTCTAGATGGGTTTGTTGTAAATTTTAATACATCAGGATTGGCGTTAACTCTAACGTTTGCGGAAATACTTGTATCAAAGTCTTTAACCACCGCGTAAGCTTCTGTTGGTGGGAAAGTTGCTCTTGTGGTTCCCGTCCCACCTGTTGCGGAATAAAAGTTAAACCCTTGTACAATATTAGGGTCCCAAAAACATATGATACCACTAATACAATCTACCATACCCACAGCCCTGTCATAACCAAACCCGTTAAATTGTGCTGTTTTTTTATTATTTAAATATGGGTTGTCTACTTTATGTCCTTGACTAAAACCTGATGTAGAACCTGATGTTAAACTGGTGTAATCATTAAACATAAAACCAATAGCACTTTCATAAGAACTACCACTATTACCCTTACCTGATTGTTGGCCCATACCTGTATCGATAGTTACCTCTTTTAGAAATTCAAATTTTCTAGTATCACCAACAGTTTTAGCACAAGTTCCTGATGTTTCTCTTTGTAAAAGTTCTGGACTATTAAAGAAAGTTAAATAATTTGTAATAGAAGTTAAACCTGTTAATGTAGTGTCACCACTAAAAGTTGCTCCAGTGAATAGGGTTGGTATCACTACTGCTCCATCCCTACCTATTAGAGATTGTCTGTAAGTTTCGTTACTAACTAAACCAACAATAATACCGGTATCATTATAGGCCTCATATATTTTTTCTAAAGAAGTGTTTTTGTACCCACCCTGACTAATGTCAATATTATAATTATCCGCTATTTCATTTGTGTATAAACCTAAATTAGCGTAAAAATGTGACCAAACGTTTGTTTTAAAATTTACGTTTGTAGAAGGTGGTACGTATGTCCATTCTATTTTATCACCAGGAATAGCGTAAAAATAATTACTTTCTTCTGTAGTATTTTCTACTTTGGTACTTTCCGTTTCTACTAATGAACTCATTTTATTTTTTTTTTAATTATTTGTTACACGAAGTGTATTATTGTTGTTGTAAGTTAAAGTTACTATATTAGAATCAACTTTTATTATAGTAAAATTACTAGGTCTTAACCCAATATCGTTAACAGCTAAAGGTATAAAGTCTGCTGTTTGAAAATTTATGGTTTCACTCCTGTCATTAGTCTTATAATAAAGGTCGATAGATGTTGAGGAAAGGAAAGGGTTATAAGCTACATTATTATTACCCTCTATTTTATCTTTAAACCTGTTTTTGTTATTATAGTCAGTACTATTGTTGTAATATATTTTTAACATAATTAATTAATTATTAAGATATTATTATAACCTAAAATGGTTGCGTTAGGGTCATACACAAAATTATATTTTATATTACCACCAATAACTTTTAAACCTCCTGTATCAGGTATTTTTAAACTTAGGTTAATAGGTAATTCCCATTTATCAAAAGAAGTTTCATTAAAATAAAATTCAATATGATTTTTGGCCTTTTCAATCATACCTTTTATTAGTGACTGTCCCTTACTGTTAATATACCCCCAAACCGCTTGACCCATAAAACCATTAATGTCTAATGTCTTAAAATTTCTTGGTTCTTTTAAATAATATAAATCATCGTTATTTGTCCCTAAAATAACTGCCGGAGTAATTTCTTTATAGTTATCTACATTAGTTACTGTCTCTAAATTCACAAAATTAGTTTTACCGTTAATAACATACCCAAACTGTGGTGGGTTGAATGTGATATAAGAATTATGTCCTTCTAAATAATAACTACCCTCAATGTTAACACCAAAACCTAGTAACAAGCCAGTATAAAATCTTTCAAAAGATTTATCTGTTTGAGTTTTTTCTTCCCCTTTATATTCAACGTACCTACTATTAATTTTTAAATAATTCTGTCTGTCTACACTAGTATTAAAGTCGTATAAAGTGGTGAACCTACTGGTAGTGTCTATATTTTCCCAAGTTTTGTTAACAAAATTTTGTTCTTGTTTATTTAAATAGACCCCTTGTATGACTTTTAAACTTGTTTCTAAACTTTCACTATAACCACTAGTTTTAGCCACATCTTCTAACCATTCAAAATATTCGTGTAAGTTAATTGTTACATCTAAATTAGATTTTGTATAATCTTGTAATCCACAATTATTTTTGTAATAATTAACTACCCACCTTTGTTGTGTTTTAGTTATGTTTACTTCTGGTGGTGCTGATATTTGAGCCGTAGTAGATATTGCGTCAGTACAAGATTTTCTAGCGGTAAATAAAGATTTAGAACCTGTTATATTCATGATGTCATTTAGGTTTGGATTAACCTCAACATAATAAATTTCATTCATATCTGATAAACTAAAATACTTAAAACTTTGTTCTGCTCCGTTAGACATTAGTCTACGTAAACCATAATTAGTTAATTTTAAATTTACATTATTTGCCATTATTTTTTTGCTTTTACTATGTATCTAGGTTCTTTTTGTGTTGTAGAACTTTTATGACTACCTGTTATTTCTAATACACCTTGTGGTTCGACACATAAATGATATATAATGTCATCATCAGAAAAACTAAAGTAACTAAACGTATCTTTAAACCCTTTTGTTAAAAATTTAGTTTTACCATAAGGCGTTAAAATTAGTTTAACTTCATTCGTATTTTTTTCTAAAAAACCCATTATAAATCAAAGGCTATCTCTATAATCACTGTCGTTGTGTTATTTTTCTCTATTGGTAAATTCATTTTACCTATAGCAACTAAATCACCACTAGAACTATATATACCAACTTCTGATATGTGTGGATTTTGACCACTATTAGCCCATGTTGGGTTTGTTGTTGTATTAAATTGTGTTGGTGGTACCACTATATTAAATTTTGTTCTCCATTTTTTTGTTAAACCTGCTGATTCAATATTACCAAAGAAAAAGTTTTCATCACCAAACTGTAATAAATTAGGTTCTACTGATGTAGGTATATTAATGTAGTCATGTAACAAATAGTTACTGGATGTGTTGTATTTAGCTTTAGTTATTGTATATGTGGTATTTTCTAAGTTTATCGGGTTAATAGTGGACCCTGTTATATGACCGTCTATTTCATTAGTGAAATCCATTATTCTCCAGCTATTTGATACTGGTTTTTCGCCTGAACTAACTCTTTGTGCTATAATTTTAAAATTATTGGCTTCAAACCCTGTACCACCACTTATGGTCATATAAGGTAGACTTGACGTTGGGAATGTTATTTGTACGTCTTTCTTAGCGTTGTCAGGACATTCTTCTTCTGATAAAACAACACAGGTGTAGTTTTGTGCGTGAATACCTGTTGTGTATCCTGAGTTATTTTCTAATAAATAAGATACATATAAGTCTTGTGTTTGACCTAACAAACCGTCTGTCGCTGTTTGTAGCCCATAATTTAACGTTGGTAAAGTCCAATTTCTATTAGATTTGTAGGACAATGCAGTAACAACTTCTTGGTCGTCTATTGTTATTAATTGTTGGTCAGGGAAAATTCTACCAACAACATTATTATTTTCATCAGCTAAATCATAATACCTAACTTCTGTCGTAACACCACTTATTGTTACAAATTTTTCACTACTTATACCTGAAAAAGATTGTCCAATCATATCAGCAGTGCCTGAGCCTGAAAAAACTCTATTATGCCACATAATTGTCGGTATTTTAACTATAGGTGACGATGGTACTGTTGTATCAACATACAAACATTGTCCATACGTTTTTTCTAACTGGTTATCACATGTTTGTTCATTAGTGTAGTGTATAATAGAAATAGCTCTATAATCATCACAGTTACTAGTTATTTCAGATGTATAACCAAAGTATTCTTTTGACCCTATAAAATTTTCTGAACCATAACTAGGGAAAGTTTCGTATGTCCCAAACCCATCAGAAACACCTGCCATATCGTAAGACCACACATTACTTTGATTCCATACAGTTCCGGCACTATATATACTACTTGAGTCAAAAGTTTTACCACTAGGATAGAAAGCTGCCCAACACTCATTAGCTCCGGCATAACCTGGGAAATAAGCGAAGTTCCTATCAACCTCAACCGATAAAGTATTAGCTGAAAGTGTACCTGAAGTTCCTTGTACTTTATACCATAAATAAGGTACAGGTAAATTACTTTCAACCACACCATTAGTTTGTGTTGTTGTTAATTCATCATTACTCATTTTAACCAACATAAAATCACCATAACTAGGTTCGTATGTGTTTGTACCGTAAGAAGATGATTGTCTAACTTGTACAAACATTGTTGACCCTGTTAAACCACTTAATGGTACTACCGTGTCAGACTGTAATGAATAGTCAGTTGTTGTGTGTGCGGTATAATTTGTTGAACCTGTTAATGTTTCAAAAAAACCTAGTTCAGGGGCTTGTGAAACAGTAGATAATTCTAGAGCTGTTACATTCGTCAATCCAACACCCGCTTGAGCTGGGTTGGTTGTTGTTAGAGGTAGTAGAAATGTTTTCATTTCAGGCTGTTTAGCGTTAGCTCTAAGTATGTTCTCCAATGTAACATCGTATGTAGCACCTAAAGTACTATAGTCTATTTCAGAATCACCTAATTTAAATGAAATAAAGGTTAAGGCTCCATTAGCTAATAATTGTCTACCTTTGTTTGTAAGTCTAGCACTTACAACAATATCAGAATTTTTATCTATATAACTCACTTTTTATGTTTTTTTATAAATATCAATAACATTGATTTATTTTTTTTTATACTAAATATTTCTCTCTATATTTGTTAATTGCTGATTGACCAGGGACTAACCCAAAATAAAAATATGGCATGTTAGTTTTAACATCTATATATGGGTTTGAGTAAATACTTTGGTTTGTTACTGTCCATTGTGGACTTGGTACCACTTCATTTGGTTCATACCTATCTTTTAATAAACTATCAACAGCGAAAGGACCGTTAACACCGTCTGGGTCAAAATTAGTGAAACTACCAGTAACATCCCAAACAGGTGGGTTATCAATATCCCAAACCAATACACCATTTGCGTTAGTGTATTGTACTGGTACACGAACAATTGAATTATGTTCTTTAGCTACTTCAGCAACAGTAGTTCTATATTTTGTTTTTAGTTCAAATTCTTTACATTGTGGTTTACCCCTTTTTGTGAATAGTTCTTTAAACTTACAGCTTTCTTGACGCATTAAAAAAATAAAAACGTCTTTTGGGTCTTCGAATGAAGATTCGTCAAATTTTTTGGTTGTTTCTTGTCTATCAAAACCATTTTCCCCACCTGTACCGACTTTAATTACCTGTGGTGGGTTAACACCTGGTGATGATGATGGTATTTGGTAAGGGCTTAATTGACCTAGATTATCACCAGTATAAGGGTTTATTTTATCACCCAACCTTAAATCATTTATCCTACAATTAAAAACAGTGTTTCCATTAGTATTCTCAGAATTCGTACTTATACAATTTTCAATATCACTAAAAGTATCGGCACACATTTCAAACCTACCTAGACTAACTATTTTTGTGGAAGACATCCAATTACAATAAATATATTCACCAGAATCGTTAGCTCCATTAGGTAATCCAGGTGTATTTAATGGTACTTTTATTTTAGGGGAACCAGTAATATCACCACCAACATAATTTCTATCACTAGGGTCACCTGAAGGTCCTAAAATTAAACATTGACCTTCACTACAAGTATTTTCTAGATAACTTCCCAATCCAATGATGTCAAGAAAAAATTGTGAAAGTGCACTATACCCAGCGTAATTATCACCACCTAAATTGGTACTTCCAGGACCACAAAATTTATTTTTAACTTTACCATTATTTTTAATTTTATTTTTACTTTTAAATTGGAACAGATAAGCTGAACCATTTAACCACGCGTCAAAAAAAGTAAATTTTAAAGCTTTTGTTGTTAAAGCCGCTTCATATATTGCACAACATTTCCAATTTTGTAGTTGGTTTAGTGAATTACAGTTAAGTGCGTTTGGTGCTAATAAATTAAAAGATATACAAGCGTCAGTATCACATCCCCCACCACTACTGTCAGGGCAACAAGGGTCACCAGATGTACCAGAACCTGTTGCGACAGCAGTACCATCACAAGAACAACTATCAAAACCAGCGCATTGTGGGTCAATAATGTATTCTCTATCACCACAAGGCAGTGGTATGGGTGGTATAAAATCAATTATAAACCTAAATGGTTGGAAGTTAGCTATCTGTCTACATCTATCAGTACCAATAAATCTAACATAAGAACAGATTCTTAAATTACCTAAAAATATTGCAAGAAAAAAAATAAAAGTAATTATAGTTATTATTAGTGAGATTATAGAAAAAAGAAAACTAGCTTTTTTCATTGCAGTACTCATAGGGAAATAATTTTTATCATCACACTCATTACCACCTTTAATACCTAAAAAACTAAATCTATCACCACCTCTTTTATATTTTTTTATAAAATGTGAAAGAGTGTAAACTTGTTTCCATTCAAATGTGTGAAAATCTAAGTCTAAATCACTACTAATTGTTTTTGGTGTGATTATGGATTGTGGAGGGTTACCACTATCTCCACCGAATTCTAACCCTACATTAGTTTGGTTTACATCGTCATATTGTCCAATTTCAGTGGTCCATCTTTGTTGTTCAGTACCTTCGGTACCCCCATGGTATCTATGTAAAGATGGTACAATTAAACTAGCTGTAGTAAATTTTTTCCTTAAAGAAGGGTCATTAAATTTTAATTTAAATCTATATTTACCCTTTGTCGCTATCCCAACACCGGGTTCTAATGATGGTACTAAATTACCAAACTCATCTGTTACTAACCTGTCATAGTACATAGGTAAATTAAAAGCATAAGCACCAGCATCATCTATAACGTCATTCCCACCTGTTATATTATAATTTTCTATACCTATAGGGTTTTCGGCATCGTCATAAGTAACTCTTAATATGTCCATAGTGCCACCTCTAGTCAATAACTCACATTGTTCTCCAGTATCATTTTTAGGGTTACATCTTTTATTTAAAGAATTTTTTTTAACATCTGAAAAAATAGACCCCATAAAAATAGATGTCGGTACTATTTCTATACCCGTATCAAAATCTGTTCTTGTAATACCCCAATCACATGTCTCTTGGTCACCCCAAAAAGGTACGACATTCGCACTTTTACTTTGCGTTTTTAATTGTGGTAATTCATCTAAATTTTCTGAAGATTTAAAACGATTATAACCGTTAAATAACTCTTTAGGCATTCCTTGTTCAATTAAATCATAAGGTCTTAAAGAAATAGAACCTATATCGCTCAAATCAATATCGATGTGAATTGTTTGTTGACCTACAGGTACACCAAAAAGAATGTAATCACCAGCACTATTTGTTCTAGTAGTATATTTATAGTATTTTTCAAATATATCTAACTGAATATCACTATTTAAAACATCTTCTTTTGTAGGAAAAGTACCAACTGGTGTGTTTAACTCACAAGTTGCTTCAGATAGTAATAAATTATATCTATATCCTTGACTATTTTTTGATGTAATATCTTTAAATGGGTATAGTTGTTCAATCAAATCATCCCTTTCATCTTCATCTGTTACTGGTATAAAAACAGAAATTTTAGCGTTTGGTACTCCAAACCCTTTATTAGCGATAACTCTACCAACCAAAACACCATAATCGGCACAAAAAGTTCTATATAAATCTTGTTGTGATATTTTTAAACTTAATATTTCTAAAAAATCAAAATTTTGGTCTAAATTTACCGTTAAATTTTTATCACCAATCTTGGTTTTTATTCTAACACTTTTATTTTGCATTAATAACTATTTTTAGAGTAATTCATATTAACTTGGAAAAATCCAGTTTCACTAACATTCCTAGTTTTAACATTATTTCCGAATAATATAGGGTAATTTTTAAAAAAATATACCTTAAATAAAAAATTATTTCCTACTGTTGTTGGTAGTTCTTCTAACTCTTTTGAGTAGAAGGGTTCCCCCTTTATAAGGTCAACAAATATTTGTTGTATTGGGTTGTCAAAATTTTCATCTTCTTCAGTGGTTACTTGTATTAAGAATTCACCATTTTTAGGTAAATATTGTTCATAACTTTCCGGAACATACCAATTTACTGTTGGTGTCAATGTTCTATAAATCCCAACATCAAGATACCCGCTTGGTGAGTCTGTTAAATAAAATACCGATACAGCATCACCTTCTTTTATTACGGTATTAGGTTCCATAATTAACTTTGTATTATCTGAATTACTTGTAAAAAATTCAATATTTTCTGTGAGTGTAACACCGTTAATAGTAAAAATAATCTTAGAACTATCTTTTATCGGTTGTGTTGTTAATAGTTCTTGTCTTGACCTTACTGTGTTATAATTAATTGATGGTCTTGAAGCTCCTGAATATGTGACATCAGTTGTTATTCCAGATACAATAAAAGCATCCATTTCTAAGTAATCTTCATTTAAGTTAAATATATCCTTAGTATCTTCCTGTAAATCTAAATACGTAACCTTTAATTGGTCTCTTCCTGGCTCTAAAGTTCCGTTAACTAATTCTATTAAACCTACATTATCTACAGAACTTACCCAATCAGCCCCTTCGGTTAATTGTATTCCATTCAGGTAAACAAGCATTTTATTATTTAAAGGTATGCCGTTAATTTTAAAAAATGTTGTTTGACCGGCTCGGATTGGTACTAGTTCTGTATTTAAAACAGTATCTTTAATTAAACCGCCTGAATTATTAGTGAATAGTATTGGTTTTTCTGGATTTGTGACCGTAATAAAATACCACCCATCTGAATATAAGTCTTCTTTAGGGTAGGTGGATAAGTTAAAAGTGTTTATAGATAAGTTAGTAGGGCATTCTTTAGTTTTAAATATAGAGTAATCTTTTAAAAAATATTGAGCATCTTTTACTGGTAAATCTCCTTGGACTATCTTGTCGACAATTGTGTTGCCTGTTATCGCGGAAAAAACAAAACAATCAGTTAAAATAGAATCATTTTGTGTGATAAAATCTGTGTTTTTGTTAAGTAAATCTAAATCAAATATGTGATAACAAAAACTACCTGTATACCCACTATATTCTGTATTACCTGTTATATTAAAAGTTAAATCAAAATCTTCTATTTCAGATAAATTATAAACAGCTGAACAACCAGAAACAGAATAGGTTGTACCTGTGGTAATACCACTACAGGCTGTTGTTGTGTACCCTGTTGTAGCTTTAACAGTACCATCCATGTAATAAAGTGGTTGTTTAAATTCTTCATTACAAAAATTAACACTATTTTCTAAATTAAATATATTAGAAAGACCTGACCTATCGACATCTGTTTGTATTGATTTTTTAATATCTATGGTAGGGATATTTGTTTTTTTATTTTTACAAAGTATACACATTATTTAAATATTGTTTCTGATTTTGCTTTCGTTGTTATAGACATATAGTTATTTAGCCCTTTTTTTTGTGTATCAGTTGGGCCTGTAAAATCTTTTTCATTAGTTTCAGTTAGTCCTGTAGGTTCTGAAGGTGTTGTTATTACTGTAGTACCGTCTTCCATTATTGGTCCATCATCTGAATTATTTGGTTCCCCACCCGACTCATTATTAATAGTAGTATCACTACTATTTTCATCTGGAACATCACCACCATTATTCGTATTTGTTGTACCAGTTGCGACAGGTGCAAAATCTGTACCATACTCAATAACAGTTATCTCAGAATCAACATATTCATAATCATAATCACATTCTCCAAATTCTGTACATATTAAATCGTTATTATTACACCATTTTTCACCTGAAACAAATATTGTGGTTGCCGGAACAAACTGTTCAATCATCCTAACCCAAAAACTTTGGAAAGTTTTTTTATAATCTTCTAGTTGTAATAAACTAACTTTTTTAAGACAATAAGAGCCATATTCTTCAGTTAATATTGTAGGGTTAGTGTATAGGGTTTCAGGTGGTGTAGTATATATTTCATAGTATACCCCAGAAAAATCGAATGTTGGGCTAATCAGTGGTGGTGAATTCAAATCTAAACTTCTATAATCTATAATACTTGATATGGTATAAGATATGCCAGATAATGGTATGTTAACCGTATCACCAGTCGATATACCTGCCGTTAAAAAACTATTAAAAGGTACTGGATTTGAAATTATGTTAGTATTTATTAAATCTTGCGGTGGTACAGCTCCTTGTGATGTAAAACCACTAGTAATAAATACAGGAACTTCTGTAGACGCACTATAACACATACTCGTACCACTAAGTTTGTACCCATCCGGACAAGTTGTCTTGTAACAACTTTTTGTGTTAGCACTTAAAGTATATCCAGCCGGACAAGGGCTATCTTCAATACAACATTCAGAACACATATTGAATGTGAGTTCCATTTCTTTACTGTTTATAACAGCTTTACTGTGTGGTTCTTTAATGTTTGATTGTTCATAATAGTCAGTATACCTCCAAGGTAAATCGGCGTCACTACTTGGAGCGAAAGTTCTATTAACAAACCCAAACTTTTCTAATAAACCTACATCACCTTGGTTTCTATCTATTATATCCTCAGTTGATAGCCCAATTTCATCTGTTCCTGGATTATATACCCAAGACTTTTTATTATCTATTACTCTTTTTAAATCAAACCCAGGACAATCGTTTTTTTGGTAAAAAGCTCTATCTTCTTCCTTAAAACAATCTACCCTAACATTGTCAATCCTTATATCGTAGTCACAACAAATTAATAATCCATTAAACACTAAATTTACGTTAAAACTGTCACTAGTAGTTGTTACGACTCTTAACCCTAAATCTACCCAAGTATTAAACTCATCGTCTTGTGAGTTAAAAATACCTAATTGTTCTACTGTAAAAGAAGGGTTGTCAGGTAGTAATGAAGCTACTATATCAGAAAAACACTCTTTAGGTGGTCTAGCGAAATAAATTTTTGCTGAAATCAATAAATCATCACAATCATCATTTATTATAGGTTCTTCATTTATTACTATAATAGGTTGTGGTGCTGGCGGTGGTGTTACTACTTGGTATAAACATAACTTTAATTCTGTATCATATATAACTTCAACCCCAACGTTTTCTGTTGTACAACAGTTTGGATAGTGAGATAAAGGTATAAGTTCTTTAGATGACGTTCCTGAACCAAAAACTTGTAATGTGTTTAATGGTGTGTCGGGGTTACTAGCACTTTGTTCTACAATAAAATCATCGAAAGGGCAATCATTAGTTTCTTTTTGGTATAAACAAAATCTACCATCCCAAACAGTAAGGAAATTTTCACTATTATAAAATTCACAACATTCTTTTGTTTTAATCCCAAGTATAGTTGTTTGGTCTTCCGCTGATATTTGTATTGCTTCAATCGGTGGACAAGGGTTAGATTGTTTATTTAATGTACACGCGTATTTTCTACTACTAATCTGAGTGTAGGTTACAGGTGCTCCTACCACACTTTCAGTACAACATTCATCACTTAAATTTTGACCTTCAAATGTAATTACGATTGGGTCGGTATTACTCCATGTGAGCTGTTCTGTTCTAGGGCAATTAAATATGTCACCAAAATCTATGATTGACACACCTGAACCTAAGTCTGGAATACCGTCATTAGATTCAGTACCACCATCACCTTTAATTGGGTCACCTGATTCCTCATTAGTAGATATAATTTTATAACAACATCCAGAACATATAGCGTTAGGTGGTGCACCAGAATTACAATTACTTTTTAAATAAGTGCCTGTATACCCTTCACATGTTTTTGTGGCAAAAACATTATAATTTATAGCTGTACTATCTGTACAACCAATTACATCTTTTTCATCATCCCCTACTATATTATTTGCTTGTGCCATATATTTCTAAATATCTAATCGTAAGTTATTTGCCCTAATGTATATGGGTAACACTGTTCTGGTTCTACACCATACGTAGGTATGGTTTGATTTATCGTAAAACATGTTTCATTTGTTACTGATGTTATTTTATTAGCGACATAACCGAAGGTGGGGTTGGGTACAAAGCTATTGTTGGCTACGGAATCGAAAAAGAAATTTATGTTACTACTGAATGACCCTTCCGGATTAACGTTTAAGTTTGTAACAACACTTGGTTTACGTATTTCAAAAGTAAAAGCACCTTTACTTTCAGGTAAAGTTAGGTAATGGAAATAGTATTCTATATAGTAATTATCTTCTTTAGGGCTAATTATATAAAAACCATATTTGTTATCTACTCCCCCAGTATTAGATGGTGAATTTCCGCTTATATTTTTTGGTGTTCCAGGTAATTGGGCTTTATAATCAGTTAAACCGTACTGGTTAAACACTTGTTGTAAAAATAATACACTATTTTTTATATCAGGTGAAGCTAATTGTTGTCCAATTACCGCTGATGGTGGATTACCTTGTATGTACTCCACACCGTTTATTGTTAACTTTCTTATTTTTAATAGAACTCTTATATCACCAGCATTTTCTAAAGTTGGGCTACCAAAAAATGTTTCTAAAGAAAAAATACCTTCTTCCACAAATTGTCCGGTTTGGTTAGTGTTGTTTATTCCAGCTATGAACCTTCCAAGGAAACTTTCAACTAATTGGTATCTACCCGTTTGGTATTCCATGTTTTGGCTCTCTATGTTTCTAGTACAACCAAGGTTACTGTTGAAAGTCCAAGTTTCGTTATTGTTCAAATTATCGTATGCTGCACAACATAGTTTACTAACCGCTTTACCGTCTTGTGTTTGTAATAATTCATAATTACCGTCATTATCTAAAATAGTTATAGTTGTAAAACTAGCTAATTCAGTTTGGGAACACCTAGTAAAACCAGTACCACCATTACCACCAGTACCACTTCCTCCACCATCAACGCTTTCTTTAATACACACTGTATTACCGTAATAGTCTTTACTTAAATAACCCATTTTTAATTTACAACATTCAGCATTAGTTATATTTTGATTATCGTTTGTTAAAATAACACATAAACTATCTTCTTTTACTTTACACTGGATGCCGTCCCACACTACAGGTTGACCAACAAAATCGTCAGTACAACATCTTGAATCTTTAATTCCAAACACAACACCACCATTAATATAAATCTCTTTTTGTGAACAATCTATAGAACTTACTTTGGGTACACATCCTGAACTGTCTAACTTTCCATCACCATTTGAATCAAAAGATGTGAATTCAACAGGTGCACCCATTAAGAGTTCGGTACAACATCCGATATCTTTAACCGTTTTTCCGTTTATTAAAAACTGGTTGGGTGATTGGTTTTCTTGTGTGATTAACCCACCACAAGGGTCATTATTGATAAAAACTTCAGATATTAATTCTCCATCAATTGATTCCTCATTATTGGGTATAGTTTTATAACAACACCCAGAACATATAGCGTTAGCTGGTGCACCAGAATTACAATTACTTTTTAAATAAGTGCCTGTATACCCTTCACACATTTTATTAGCGAAAGCGTTATAATTTATAGCTGAACCATCTGTACAACCAATAACCTCTTTTACATCATCACCTTGTCCTTGGGGTTGAACTCTTTGTTTATTAGTTGGTTCGTTATTAGAATTTTGTTTAGCTAGTATCGCACCATAATAATCTTCATCACACAGTATTTGTGTTGGTGGACACCAATAACAAAGTGTTTTTGGTTCTGGTAAAGGTTTTGTTGTACTATTTTCTTTAAATAACTCTTCTATAGTAAAGATATCCTCAGCAATATTTATATCATTGTCTAGGTTTGGTAAATAATATCCACCTATTTCTTTACAACAAATTTCTGTTATTTCTAAAGATTGTATCAATACTTGTGGTTTTGACAAATAAAGTTGTGGGAATTGGGATAACTTTGGTTCCGCACTACTAGAAAGTGGACTTTTAGTGTCATCGAAACCAATAAAAATAACACCATTACCATAGTTAATAAATTCACTAGGACATGGTATTACACAATTAAGGTTAAAAACAATCCTAAAGGATTGTTGGCTTTCACCAAAAGAAATTTGATTATCAGCCCCTGCTGAAACTATATTAACATTATTTAACCCCCTATTTGTGGTGTTCATTATTTCAGCATAATCTTCACCAAAATTGTTTAAACCATTTTCAATGGTACCATTTTCATAATCTATAAATAAATTATCTAATGTATTAAAGGTGGTCGTACCTGTTGTTACACCTTCAAAAGAATCTATAAGACATTCAAGGGAACTTAAATAAGCTTTACCATAATCATAAGGTCCTGTGTGTGGGTTATTTCCTTCTTCTGACAAGTTACCACCATTATACCAAAAACCATTTAATTGGTAATAGTATTCTGGTGAATTATTAGCTACTTTAGGGAAACCATATACATCGATTGGGTAATCGCTAGCATTTAATTCAGCTCCATATACGTTGGTAACTGGTTCACCATCGGTAACCTCAACACCTGACCCTAAAGGTTCTACACCTAAATATTTTGCTATAACGTCAAATGTTTCATCTACATCTAATGGGGCATTTTTGGCTATGTAAATGTACTCATCTAAACTTATAACACATTTTTGTATTTTAAATAAATTTAAGAAAAATTCTAAAACTTTCCTATGACCTTTAGATTTAAATAACCACCAAGCATTTATAACCAACCGTCTCCATAATTCAATATCCATTTCTTTTGGTGATAAGTTTCTTGAATATCCTGAAAAAGGTATATTTAGTAAATTACCATAACCTTCTTGTGTAGTATCATTTGGTAAATCGTTTTTAAAAAGATTATTTTCAAAAAAACTTAGTAATACATCTAAACCTAATTCACTAGCTAAAATTTTAACTAGCTGGTCTGGTATGTTATCTTTTTTATTATAGGTAACTACCCTAGCGAAAGATATACCATCTATGTATTTTTTAATTTCATCAAATTCCCTACCGTAAATTTTTAATAATTTATTAACTTTTCTACCATAAACTTCATTTCCACCACCATCAGTATCAAAATCAATAATTGACCCTGTTACAAATCTTCTAGATATTAAATCTGTCTTTAGTTCGTCAAAACTGTTAGCTTCATTTAACCAACTTGATACATATATTTGGAAGTTACCTCCCCCACTATCTAAATTATAACCATCTGAAGTTGGCCATGTTAATGTTTTTTGAGCTAGAATTATTGTTCCACTATCTGTCTTTTTTGGTGATTGGATTTTAAAGCTATAACGAGGTGTTGTTAATTCATTTAACATTTGTTTTTCAAACTCGTTTAACAAATTAAAAAAATATTTATTTAAAATTTCTTCTTTAGGTCTTAGGTGGTAATTGTAACTACCAAAACCAATAGATTCTAATGGTGGCCAAGCATTTTTATTAACTTCAACATAAATGTATGGGTCAGTTTCGGTACTACCTGTAAAGTTAGTAACAAAAAAATCACCAAAAGTGTTACTAATTTGGTAGTCCCCAAAATGAAAATTAAGGTTATATATTTCCCCATAATTTTCATTTTGATTAAATAATGTACTTGTGTACTCACTATTATCACTATATTTCAAATCATAAACTAAAGCGTAGTTATTTATTATAACTGAAGCTGGTATTTTAAAGTATGATTTATCTTTAACACTATCGTAACTATAATTTAAAATTGTGTTTTTTTCTGTTTGTGTTGGGTCTGTAGGTTGTAAGTTGTTTACATATAAAGAACCTTTCCATTTTAATAAAATATTTTTTATTTTTTCAGAAATAAATTCATAAAAACTACCAAAATAAACATACCTTTCTATATTAGTAGGGTCTAGATTTAATATGGTTTTTACTGACTCGTTTGAGAGTATCTCTGATTCTTGTGATGTTAAACTTAGCGTTTCTAAACTATATGAATCAGAAAAAGAACCTGTATTATAAACTTTACTAATACCCGTACTAGAGTTAGTGGTGATATCAAAATTACCCAACGTAAATAAAGTTGTCCCTTGTGTAAATTGTAAACCTACTAAGTTAGGTGAAAAATCACCTTTCCCTATTTTATATGGTTCCGTTATCGAACCTGGTACTACTTTTCTAGCCATCTATCTATGCGTTTGGTACGTCAGTTATTGTTTCAAAATCTTTAGTGTCATCTATCTGGTCTGTTTGTTCTCTAATCTCAAATAATGGTTCTCCAGTGAATTCATCTTGTATTTCATATAAATTGTATTGTTTATAAATTTGATTATCAAAATCATAAATTGTGTATTTACCATCTTGAATACCTTTACTTTGATTACCGAATAACCCATAAGCTAAGCTTTCCGTATCAAACTCAACCATTTCTAATTCTATGGTTACAGGGTTAAAGAAAGTGTTTGTGATTACAACCGTTCCACCAGGTGAACCAATAAAAGGTATTTTGTTTGGTGTTATCGAAGCTGGTGAACTCGGTGTTAGAGTACAAAATAATAAATTGGAGTTATCATTAAACCTATATCTAGTCGATTTTTGTGTTGTGTTAGGTATGTTAGCGGCTACAGCTTCAGTTAAATTTGCTGAAGTAACTATCCTATATAAATTAGGTATTATTTGATTATCTTCATAATACTCTATTCTATAACCAACCATTGAGTCGTTTTGTGCTAAAATTGGTGGTAGTTGGTTAGTATCAAAAATTAAACCTTTAATGTCAGGATAAGCGGACAAAACACCACAATCAAGTATGTCTATATTATATTGTTTGGGTCTAATCATTATAGTGTAGAACCCCTTATCTGAAAATAAATCAGATGGTAAATTTAAGTTATATAAACCAGATAATGTTGGTTGTGTTCCGTTAACCGCTAATGGGTTTTTAAATTGTGTTAAAAAATTATTAGCGTCTAATATTCTAATTGGTGCTAACGGTGGTTCGTCCCTGCTTGGTGTGTAGGTATAAAAAATATCTACATCATCTGGTGTTACATTAGCGGGTCTAATTGTTCCATAATTTCCTGTTGCCATTTTAATTTATTTTAAATATATTGTAATACCCATTTTTGTATTCTACTAATTGGTCTAATGTTATTATTTCACCCATTCTTAAATGGTTTTCAAAAACAGAAGTTTCCTGTCTTTCAATAAATATCTCTTCATCTACTTTGGGCGGTTCTGAAAGGTTCATTTCTACTTCTTTTTTAATAACATTAATATTTTCTTCCGATAATCCACTAGACTCAAAAAAATAAACAGTTTGGGTTTTAAAAAAATCTGTACTATCAGGGAATAATGGTTTACCTATTGTTGTTAGATATTTTATACCATCTATAACGTATTCAACAGAATCTACATCACCAAATGTGTTAAAAGTAAGTTGTGTAACGCCAAGATACCCTATTTGGTACGGTTGGCTTTTACTATAAGTTTTTACCTCTGATAATCTATCGTCTGTATACCCACTTAAAATCATAATTATTTTTTTATATTTTTTTTATATTTTTTTATACACACTTAAAACAATAAAAACAAACCATACACCTTCTACCTACTGGACATCTCGGGTCACCCTGTTTAGCTTCTTCACATTTTTTAGACAAGATTGGGTCTATTCCAGAAGGAAAAGAATTATTGCTACAACCACCAAATGGTTCAAAAAACTCATTTATATTTTGTTCGAGGTCGAAATTAGAAAAAGTTGTTTTTACTTTTACACCTCCATGTACAATACCACCATTTATAGTAAGGTTTTTACCCTGGTAAGAAACCATTCCAGTTTTAACTTCTACTTCTTTGTTTTTATCTCTACAAAAATTATTAGCTTTTGAGAAAGCTAAACCATAACCGTTATAGGTTGGGTTACTTGTATCATAAAATGGTCCGTAATAGGTATCACTGCCTATATCTTGCATATTTGATTTAGTGTTCTCGTCTAGTACTGGTTGTGCTGACCTACTAGTTAACTCAGAGTGACATCTTGAACATTTAGATTTTGGCCAAGGACCGCCATTATCTTGCTCAACATCGGTATTTTGTGGTAATGCACAACAACCGCCTAATGCGTCCCATTCATTATTAATTAACGAGAACGGGTTAGACTGTGGGACATTAAGTTTACTCCACCAAGAGAAGAACGGTTCATTATTTGTACCAAAATTAGCACACTCTTCATTACTATATTTACCGGCTAGTGGGGTGAAGTAAGTAGTCTCGTCAAATTGAGGTAAGAATATATTTGCGTTTGATGGGTCTATTAGTCCCGAAAAACTGTTCGGAAGGTTATCACAACCCCCTATTTGACATGTTGGGCTAGTTTTGTAATAAAAGGGGGTAGATTTATAAGACCTCCAACCAGCTCTAGATGGGTCAGAAATCGAACCAGACGTATTTGGATTACTAATAAAGTACTGTTCTAATGCGTTACTTTGGGTAAAGTCTCCCGTACCTGGACCTTTTGTACCTGGTTTAGTATATATGTAGGGTGAATCGTATCTAGTTATACTAAATAAACCACTATCAACTGAACCTGGTTTTGACGGGTCTATTGTTGGGTAATTTTCATCAAATTCAATAAACCCGTCACCATCCCTATCAAAATAACTAACTGGGTTAGTGTTTGTTGGACAACTAAATGTGGTTTCAAATATTTCTTCTTGAGTATTTTGAATATAACTTGTACCATTAGACGGTATTGCTTGAAGCCCTGCTAAACTGGCTCCAATAGTTTGAACATGTTGTACACTATAAGGTCCTTGACAAAGGTTTGGTATTACTTGACTAAAAATTAGCTCCTGATTACATTCATAGAAATTACCTACCCGTCTATTAGTAAGGGTAACGGCGTCCCATGGTACATCGTAATTGGGGGTTTGGTACCCGTTATGATAATATAACCACAGTAGTTGAGATTGATTCTCTGCAGCCGTAATATTTACGGAAGGTGTTACAAACACAAATGATTCTGTCCCTGTCACAGTTCGACCTTCGGGGCTAAGATTCGAAGGTCCATTAAACAGAGGTCCAGTTAACCATTCTAAATCTTGTGCTATATTTGGATTAGAAAAACTGGAAAATGTGTCTGGTTCTAGTGGTCTTAGTATTTCGTTATTATCAGATTTGAATATCTGTAAAGATAGAAATTTAGCTTTCTGTTGGTATAAATTATCGGCTGTACTGCCAACCCCATTTGTGGGGTTTAGGTACGTAATTTTTATTTGTGACCCCCCACCTAATGTTATTGTAAAATCTCTAAAAGGTTTTGTTGAATAAGAATTGTTACCTGAAAAAAGGTTTCCATCTTTAGCTAAAAATATTTTAACTTTTTCATCTAAACTAAAACTACCTTTATTAGAGTCATAAGTAATTTCATTGTCTTGGTATATTATTTCTGAACTACTAGGTGTTACAATTTGGTACCCACCACCATTGTCTACCTCTATTTTTATTGAAGCTCCGTACCAACCACCTTGTTTAGATGGGTCAGCATTTGACACTGGCTGCTCATTATCAAGATTCCACAATCTAAAGTTCATTGTACAATCACTCCCATTTTTAGTTACATAAATTTGTTCAGTATCATTTAAAATTAAGTCATCATTCCATGGACCCCAATCAGTGTAAACAGTCAAACAATCAAGAGAGTTAAAACCACTACCACCACCCCCACCGTAAGTATAATTATCAGTATTTACGTATTGACAACAACTATTATTTGGGCATGGACTAAATCCTGACACACCATTAAGTGGTTGGTAATTAAGTGCTGCTTCATCGGGGCAAAACTCAGATGGGTTTAGTGGTACTGTACTGTCATCAGTTCCTTGTGGGTTAACTAATGGTGGTGGTGTATAACCACCATCGTTTATAATACCACTTCCGTCTTCACCCCATATAGAAGAAAAATCCACAATTTCAAAATCAGAACTAACACCCAAATTATAATGTCCAATATTTTTAATCTCTTGGTCTATGCCTATCTGTAAGTGATAGTTGTCAGAGTAGGGTTTATAGGCTAGAGTGTCATTACGATTATCACCATCAGTATCTATTAATCTAAATGATTTATAATATTTTATTTTTCTTTCGTAGTATGACATTAAGTTTCTAATATATATTCTGTCATCGTTATCGTATTTTGTGTATTAGCTCCAATCCCATTTACCGCTCTAAATTGGTAGAACCCATTTGTGTTTTTAGGGTTATATATTAATAATTGACTAGTTTTCCATTCTTGATTATTTTTTATACCATCAATACTTATTAGACTGTTAGAACCATCTGGTGGGTTCATAAATCTATGTACTCTCCCTGTTTTAGCGTTAAAAAATCTAGCTTCCATATAAACAATTCTATTATCAAAACTATTAGAAAATAATTCGTCATTTTTTAACCAAAAAATTCTACCAAAATTAAACTGAGGTTTTTTGCTCCCAAAAACATCTATTTCTTCTGTTAATAATAAGTTTTGATTTCTAGTGTCATTACTATCTAAAAAATATAACCTAAAAAAACTTTTTTTAAAGTTACTTTTTATATTAATTTCATCATCATCAAATCCGGCTAAATTATAACCACCTGTTAAGGTATTGTCATCGTATTGAGCCGTATCTTTATTAAAAAACCTAAATTTTAAATTTAACCCAGGATAAGGTATACTAAGATACTTTATTCTTTCATAGTCAACTATCTTATTTATAGATTTTTTTTCTTCTTCTTTTACGAAATTTTTAATCTCGTCACCATAGTCCACCACCTCAAAGGATGTGTTTATTGGTATAATAATGTTTTTATAATTATACGCTTTATTTATTGTTTGTCCTGATGATATGGTTATTTTTCTATTTTTAAAATTATCTTTATTTCTTTGATTTAGTAGGGGATATAGTTCATAGTCTGATTTTACTATTGCGTTATTTGTGTAGTTGACATCTGATTCATCCCCAGAGGTTGGGATTCTTAAACTTTTTATATTTGCAGAAAAAACACTTCTTGATGGTCCGAGTTTATAATTTATGTTTAAGTATTCTGTAAATTTTTGGTTTCCGGTATGACCAGTATTTATCATAGGGTTTATTGTACCCCCTGTTATAAACTTATTGTTATTCTTTATTTTAAATCTATATAAACTCATTAACAAATAATTATTGGTTTTACACTTGCTTTATTACCAAAAACAGTTATAGTTTCATCTGGGTTTTGCCTTCTAACAAAAATATGTTTATTAGTGTATATATAATTACACCCATTTAAAAATGGATAATCCACACCGTTATTACCTTCTTCTATAAAACCTGGAGTTAAAACATCCCTCCATCGTACATCACCGTTTGGCCTTTTTTCTGCATCACCAGGTATACCAACAACTTTTTGTTTAAATAAAGCTGTTTCTATTTGGTTAGAGTATTTTCTTATGTTTATTTGTTGGAAAGGGTATAAATAATATCCTTCTTCTGGGGTATTCCTAACGTTTAAACCAAATCGATGTATAATTTTAGATATTGTTTTTTCTAATAACTCAAACCTATTATATTCAACAAAATCACCAAAGTATTCGTCATTACCCACTATTTTTTTTTCTATTGTACCCACACCGTTAGGGTTATTTATAGAAATATTCTCTAACTCAACACCACCAGATGTGGTCCTCCTTTGGAAATCCCAATGGGCAGTTACATCAGACCAATTAAAAGGATTTTTACCCGCTCTTTTAATTGTTGCTATATGTATTTGTGTTAGTTCACCCCCTCTATGGTTATACAAATTTTTTGTCTCTACATTGTTTAAAAAATTAAACAACCAAGTATTGTTAGCTACACCAAATAAATCATTAACACTATCGGGGTATATACTATGACCGAATTCAGTTGCCTTTGTTACTTCATAACTAGTATCAGATAATAAACTAAATTTTCTAATATAATAATCTGAAGGTATTCCGTCCATTCTTCTAAAACTAACATCTATGTTATTTATAACTATGTTAGGTGTGTTCCCTAGTTTTAGGTCTAAAACAAATTCGTATCTATTTACAATATGTTCTACTCTATGAGTACCATTTAAAATAAAATTATTATCATTTGCTCTAACATCAACATAATCACTCTCAGTTAATTTATGTGTTACACCTGAAAAAATATTTAATGTCCCTGTTGTAACTTTAAGGTAATTAGAGTTTGTTGTACCCCCTGTTAAATCACAAGTTGTTATTCTTAACATGTTGATTGGGTTTATAAAATTTTTGTCATCGTCCGATGGTCCAATAACTTTTTTTAATATTAATAAATCAGTTAGGGGTGTTTTATATTTAGCTTTTAATCTTATTATATTATCCACTTTTTCACCATTATCACCTAAAAATTCTACTTGTTGTATACCTGTATAGTTACTATTACTGGTTATACTATATAAATAAAAAAAATCATCTTCTTCTAAACCATGTTTTTGTAATGTTTCTAAGTAAATTTGTGGTTTAGTCCCAGATATATTTTTATTATAACCGTTGTTTACAGTAATGCCTCTATAAGCTTGGTTTGTCTGTACTGAAGAATATTTATCTATACTATGGGGGTATAGTATTTGTAGTACCCAATTATATGGGTGCGTTGGTGGTGTGTTTTGGTTCCCACCGTAGAACATTGGTGACCAGTCCTCGGACCTAGGTGTTACCACCCCATTGTTGTTTATGTTTATTGTATTATCAGTTATTACATTTAATCTACCTAAAAATCTATATTTAGTGGACACAAGTCTTTCTTCTCTCGCAACACTTTCTTGACTTAAAACAGATATTATCTTATTTAAATTATCTTTTAAAGGTTTAACATTAGATTCAAAATTTAACTTATAATTAAAATCAGTATCTACAGCTAACTTATATTTGGCACTACCTAGTAACTGTTCTATTCTTTCCATTTTAAGATTCTGTTACGGTTGAAGCTCTTTTTACTCTAACTTTTATGTCACTTTCTGGGAATTTTATTTCAAACATTGAATCTTGGTCTCCAAATAAAGCATAATCTTCACCCAAGTCAATTCTTTTAGCTTTATTGAAGGGTAATGCCCCAATTTGTGATGCTGGTAGAAAGGGTTGGTTGGTTTGGTTTAAGGAGTGTTTCCCACTTATAAGATTATAAACCCTCACATCTATAACATTTAAAACACCACCAACATTATTAATATTTTCTACTAGTTGAGCCATGTAGATATTGTCACCCATTTCCCATTTTTTAGTGTCAAAATAATTTTTAACACTATTAATTACATTATTAATGACTTCTGATTGGTTAGCTATTTTATCTATGAACAAATCTATATCAAAACCTAAATTAATGATTTTACCGTCTTGTATTAAGACATAATCATTTATCATCCTATAATCGGACAACCAAGTAGCTATATTTTCTTTTAAAGTATTATTTGATGAGTTACTTAATTTTCCGTTAGCGTCTATCCCTAAGATGTATATTTGTATTTTATTTTGTTCTTCAGTTACCAAATACCTATAAGGTGAACCAAACTTACCAGGTATTTTACCTATTATAGCGTGATAATCTTTAATAGTTACCGCTCTATTTTGTGACGCAAAGTTATATTTTGTTAATTGTCTTATTTGGTCTACTGAAGGTACTCCAGCCCCACCTATCGCGGGTATTGGGTTGTTTACTCTTAAAGATTTCCCCACAGTTTGATTAATGGCTGGTGTGGGTCCACTAACTATTGTATTATTAAAACCTATACTATTAATTACATTTGGCCCCACATTCGATGATGTACCACCACCTACTCTATACCTAATAAAAAGTGTTGTATTAGGTTTTAAAACTTCACCTAAAGCCGTAGTGTTTATGAAATCACCTATTTTAATACCAAAACTACCTATAACGTCTAATTGTTCTTGGTCGTTATTAATACCACTACCAAAAGTTAGTTTACAATAATTATTATCTGTGAACTCTCTTACAAACCTTTTAGTAGTACTAACATACTTACCAGCCTTTATCGCTGAATTATCAGATACTCTAGTTGGGTCTTCAATAAAAATTTTATCTTCAGCTAAAGATTCTAATTCATACCATCTTAAATTTGGGTCGATAAATTGGTCTATTGTCGGTAAAGAAGAATAATTAGTTCCCTCTAAAGTTATAGCACTTTCTACTGACAAAACATTAAGGTCTGGTAAGAAAATTTCTAAAAATGGTACTGATTCGTTTTGAGATATTGTCTTTTTAAAAGTTTTAGATAAACCATTAACAACTATCTCTCGTTTAACTATGGTGTAGTTAACAAGTGTGCCATTACTATCTATGTTTGGTAATATTAGTCTATTTGGGACTCCTCCTGTGGTGTAAGGTGAAGAAAAATCTATGTCCTCAATATTTTCAAAAACCTGACCTCCACCAGTAACCTGTGAACCATATCTTATTACTGGTGAATACCTAATGTCCCACGTATCACCCCTAGTAGGTACTGTTACAGCATAATCTACTAAAGTAACACTAGGTCTTAATCCAGGTATTTTAAGTCCAAGTGTTCTAGCTATAGCTAACACATTTTTTCTTTCCTGAGCGTAATCAAGTTGTGTCTCATTAAACATCCTGTCAGTATTAGCTGATAACATATCACCAACGGCCGCATTTAACTCTAACAACATCATACCAACAGAAGCGTCATTAAAATCAGAAAATATTTCTGGGTAATAAGATTTTATGAAATCAACTAACTCTGTTCTAACATCAGCAAAGTTTCTTGCTGCATAATTTATTTTTTTATTTTTTGTTGCCATAATATTTTTTTTATATAGTTATTTCAATAAAATCAGCTTTTGCTAAAGCTCCCTCAGTAAAAAGATAGTCTATCCTAACAACCGCAGTATGTTCACTATCAACATTAAATTCACCTTCAGATGGTTTTTCTATTTTTAATTGTGTTATTTTTAAATTAGGTATGTATTTGTCAATAGCTTCTTGTATTTCAGCTCTAATAGCCCCATATGTATCCGCGTCATTAGGTTCAAATAAATATCTTCTTAAATCTGCTCCAAAATCTGGTAAATATAACCTATCTCCAGGTGTTGTTAATAACAGGTGGATTAAATCTGATTTTATAGCCTGTTTACCATCTTTATTCATTTTAAGGAAATAATTTTTTAAATTATCATCCTCAAAGGGAAAAGCTATGTTTATAAATCTTTCAGCCATTTCTTTTTATTATATAAATATTCAATTATATAATTTATACCTAAAATATAAAATGTAAATTTTAGGCAACAAAAAACCCTACCATTTCTGATAGGGTTAGTTTTAACCGTTTTGTTTACGAATGTTGTACATGTGTAAAAGATTTAATAATCACCGTCAGCCTCAGTTTTTAAATCAGTTATAACAATATCAATCTCACAACCATTCGGACCACCACAAGCAATTTCACCACTTAATTCGGTGTTATCTTCCGTCTCAATGATTTTAGTTAAATCAACACCACTTAACGATTCCATCATTTTATGGTAAGTTTCTTTATCACAATCTTCAAAAGGTGCCTGTTGGTACGTTCCTCCGTTATAAGGTAACACTGATAACCCATTATAGTGTTCTCTGTTTTCCCACATCCATTCTCCAGCTAACTCCCAATCTTCTTCCTTAAGAGATATTGTAGCTGAGACATTATGTGTGTTTTGTCCTGTTCTATGTCCAGGTTTAATCCATTCTTGAGCCACTTTTTTAATTCTTTCCAATAAATCAAAAGGTGATTCATGTCTAAGGATAGAACCCTGGGGTGCTTTTTGTGGTACTGATATTACAGCTGTATCGTGTGGTCTAAACACCTCATCTTCAATTAACTCGGGGTGATTATTAGATAGGTAAGTATACATAGATTCATTTTTACCAACTCTAATTCTCCTAATATAATAATCACTATGCCAAGCGTGTATTCCTGATGATGTACCTAAAGTAAGGGATGTTGTTCCAGCTGGTTTTACTGTGGTACATCTAGCTGATTTATTTATTCCTAATAATTCAGCAACTCTTTTATTTTCTTCTTTGACCATTTGAGCCGCCTCTTTCATATCATAACCTAAAACAGTACCCGAACCAATACCTGTCATTGACACACCTATTAAAGCATCTTTTTCAGTTGTTCTTTTCCAAATATCTCTTAGGTAATGGAAATCTGTGTATGAAGCTTGTAAAGTACCAATAAAAGCGGCCGATTTAACTCTTTCATTAAAGTCTTCTTGGGACTCTATGTCAGAGGCATTTACTTCACATAAATTACAAAATTGAAATGGTCTAAGTGCGATTTCACAACATGGGTTGGTTCCCCAATCTTTGTCATAAGAAAAATAAATTCCAGGTTCTCCAGCTCCAGATAATTCAACTCTTTTCCATAAATCTAAGAAAAATTCTTTTGTAATTTTATTTCTTAAAAGTACTGCTGAATTATTAGCTCTACCTCTTTGTGGATTAAGTTCCCACCAAGCTCCTGATTTACAAGAAATCATTTCATTGTCGTCAGCCGAAAAAAGAGAAATTAAAGCCGCTCTTCTTATACCACCAGCTAATACAGCGTCAGCGATATAACAAACTATATCATGTACTTCAAGTGTTGTTAATCTTTCACTATTTTCTTTTGCGTCTAATACTTTTGTAATATTATGAATACAATCTTTTAATGGTTGTGGTCCTGGTGCTTTACCTCCTGAAGTTACTAATAATGCTCCTTTAGCTCTAATATCTGAAAAATCAAATGTAGGTGTTGATGAGTTAACCCCAAAGTAAGATTTCATCAATACTTTAATAGCGTCTGCCCAACCTTCAATTGAGTCACCAATTAAGTATCTTCTCCCTCTATTTGGGTTTGGCTTTTGTATTTCAGGTAATTTTTCTACGTGGTGTTTTTGTACTGAATAACCAACACCAGTACCACCTAATAAAAGAAACATTGTTTCTGAAAATGCGTCTATGTGGTCAATCGGTAAATAAGCACAATTATAAACTCTGTTTGGTGATGTTTCTATTGATTTACCCCCAAACTGTAATGACCTCATCGATGGTAATATTTTTTTATTGTACACCATCTTGTAAACTTCTTCTATGTCCTCTTTTAACTTAGGGTATTTTTTTTGATGCATTTCTTTATTTCTTGTAACTAGTTGTTCCCAAGTTTCTCTTCTTTCCTCTTCAGGAAGGTATTTCGCGTATTTCATGTAGACAGTAATGTCCGATAAAATTTTGTTAGATAACTCCATTTTTTTTTAATTTTTAGTTAATAATTATTGGTTTAATTTGTTTCAGAATCCCTTTGTTGTTTTCTTATTCTTGCCATTTTTAACCGTTCTTTTGTGTTTTCTTCTTTTCTAACTTCAACTTTTCTTTCATAACCTAAAAAAGTATCTGAAGTTTCTGTGTCGATATAAACTTTACCGTTATCAAATGTACAATCTTCAAAAATAACCCCATCTTTTCCGAATCTAGACTTTAAAACTGCTATTGTCGCTCTATTACCTTCTTTTTGTGATAGACTTCTAGCTATAGACATTATAAAATGTCCGATTTGAGCTTTTTTGATTGACCCGCCCATTTGGTCACCTGTGACAACGTCTGAAGATACTGAACTTCTGTTACCCTGTACTGCGGTCCAACCCACAATATTATATTCAGATAACATAGATTCAAAACCCCTCATGACATTACCTTCACCTGACCACTCATCATTATATCTTCTTGTAGATTCAACACAATCAATATAATCTAAAACAATCATGTCAGGTTTAAATCCTGTTGAGATTAGATGTCTCACATAAGTTTTAATGTGATTAACCGTAATCCCTTCAGAAGGAAACTTTCTAATTATCAAATCATTTTCTCTACCTTCAGTTTTTTCTTTAATAACACCTATTACAGTTTCTTTATCTTCAGCTAGTTGGTTAAGTTCAACCCCACTCCAACAAGCCGCGTGTTTTCTTTTTATTACATCAGGTATGTCTTCAAAAACAATTTGTAAAACATTTGCTCCCACGTTATAGGCCGTGTTTGCCATTTTCGTAAGTATAGTTGTTTTACCAACACCATAAGGAGCTAATACAACCCCTAACTCACCTCTTGATAGACCACCATCGGTTAATTCATCAATACCACTTATCCCCGTAGGAACTGGGTGTCTAAAATCTTCTTCTAAAACTGTGTCCCATCCCTCAGTAATAGAAGTTCCGTCATCTTTTTCAGCTCCAACGGATAGAGCCTCTTTCATTATTTCAGCACATTCTTCATACCTACCAAACTCACCATTATCAATGATTTTAGATATTTTATCATTAGCCTTTTTTAATTCCTGTTGTCTACAAAAATTTAAAGATTCTTTTTGAACATACTCCCAATCTTCAACATCAAGAGCTCTTATTTCTTTTGTGATTTCAAAAATATAATCTTGTGTTATTTTATCTTTAATTTCAACTTTTAAAATAGTTTCTAATGTGTCCCAAGCTGGTACTTTTTCAAACCTTTCATAATAATCATTTATTGTTGCGATTATTAATCTAAAATATTCATTATCAAAATACTTTGCATGAACAATATCAATTATCCTATCTGAAAATTTCCTATTAGCTGGATGTAAAATTTGGTTTATTAATTCTGTTTGAAACTTGTACCCTAAATACCCTAACGTTAACTCTTTACTCATTCTCTTACATTTAATTATAAATAACTATTTACAACGATATTCCGCCGTGTTCCACACTAAAATTTTCTAAAGAAAATGTCTCTTGGATTTCCTTAATTAGGGTAGGGATTATCTTTCTAACGTCCACAGAATATCTTACTCTTTGTGGATAAACATTACCAGTAAATCTTTTTTTAACAATGACTTTTTCATCTGTCTTAATTTCAAAATCAAAAACGTCTTCATTTTCAAAAATATTTTCTAAAATAATATCTTCTTGTAGTTGTTTTTTATATGGGTTATAACTTTTGTAAAGATACTCGTAAGTTTTTTTCTTTAAGTCTTTTTTTATTAAGTTAACACACTCATCTAAACATTCTTTAGCTTCAATAGATTTTAAAGATTTTGAATTAAAATCCCTAACCGTAAAGTACCTTTGACAAATAATATTACTATTAATGTATAACACAAATTCAAATTTTTTCATATTTTTCTTTTTTTAAAGTTTAATTTTTCTTTTTTAATTAATTTTACAAATGGTTCCATAAAATTTAAGTAACCATTTTCACCACCAGGTAAAGAATAAATGACACCATCTTCAATCATCATTTTTAACACGTTTTTTTGGTTTCTTCCTTCTGGATTTAGGGGTAAACTTACTAAGTTTTTAACTGATTGTCTAGCCTCTCCACACAATAAAGGTGTCTTTAAGTTTATTATTTTATTACTTACTTCGTAAAAAGGCCCTTTATATTCCCCTCTAGTTTTACCATTTAAAATATTATCAATTACTTTTAATGGTTTATTACCTCTTTCTTCTTGTATAACCTTACTTTTATCAAATATCTCCTCTAAGGTTACTTCTCTTTCTTTTAGTTGTGGGAAATGTTTTAATAAAGTACTTTCAGTTACACCATCAATACCTTTAATATTATCACTACTACAACCTTCAATAATTTTTATTAAACCAGAATTCTTATAATGATGTTCAAAGAACCATTGATAGTTTCCTATCCCGACTTCCATTTTTTTATCACCTAAAAAAATAGTTACTTCTTCGTTTATTAGTTGACAAAAGTCTCTATCACTAGTGAAAATCATTACATCCTCTAATTTCTTTTTATTAAGACAATAATAAGCTATTAAATCATCCGATTCAATGTCGGGATGTTCGTATTGTCTAATAAATAATTCTTCAGCGTATTGTTTTACCCTAAGTTTTTGTAACTCGTAGTCTTTGTCAAAAAATCTTGGTCTGTTTTTTTTGTATTGTGGGTAATGGTCTAAACGTAAAGTACCCCCACGTTCACCATCCCAAGTAACAACTATCTTATCAATCTTTTGTTCTATGGTTAGTTTACGTAAGGTACTATAAAAAGCAAATATCCCACCTATGTGATTGTCTTTGTGGTAAACATTCTTAGCTCCGTTATAGGAACGTTTCATAAGATAGTTACCGTCAACAATAAGGGTTTTTGTACGTTTATTTTTTGTTCTAGGAGTTCGTAGGCCCATTTTGGCTAAAATTAAATTGTTTAACCATTGTTTCTCTAGCAATATCTTCTTCAGTTAGTTCTAACACACCAACATCTAAAAGCATTTTTTTATGTTCTTTTGTTAGTTCTTCCCCGTTCACCATCTTTTCTATACCCATATGTATGATAAAATAAGAAGTCATTTCTCTATAACCACCATCTTCATGACTATAAATAGATTCTTTATTAAGTTCTACTAATCTATTGTAATTTATTTTCATTGTGTGTGTATTAAGCTAATCCTTGAATATTGTCTTTTACTACTTCGGTTTCAAATGATGAATCACTCTCATCCAACTCTTCCAAACCACTTTTAATAAACATATCCATCCAATAGTCAGCGTACTGTTCTTTGTATTCTGCTTCTGCTGATTTATCGTCTGCAATGAAATCATGTGGTGTGACAATTACTTTACCATCTTGGTATCCAATACCGTTGACGTGGTTCTTTAAGATTGAAATCTTTGACCTTGTAGCGTAATTGATTTTTCTACCACCTTTAACTGCGTTTAGTTTATTAGTTCCTGAGTTCTTTTGGTTACCAAACAAGAATATAAGTGTACTATTCAAGAAAATAGCTTCCCCACCTTTCATTTTAATTTTAGGTTGTCCAAAAGGATTGTCAGGTAACTCAACCCATGGTTGATTAACAAACACAATTGTATTAGTGTATGGTGATGTTTCTTTTCTAGAACCAGTAATCCTACCGTTTAGACCCATACCGATTTTATCAGCTAATACCGATGCGTTATGCATCTTACCACCTTTTCCATCGTATGTCATCTTACAAGGAATAGAACCAACAGAATCCCATAAGAAACAGATGTCCTTTTGAATTTCTTTTTCTTGTGCATCTAATACCTCATTAACGTAGTCAGTTATTTGCTCTATATAATCGAAATCATCTTTAAATAAAAAGAAACCTTTCCAATCACCTGGGGATACTTCATCACAATCAAAACCCATAAGTTTAGCGTGAGAGAAACTCCATTTCTTTTCTGTTATAATAAACACAGGTAATATGTCATTTTTTTGACACCACGTAGCGGCTTTGATTAAAGCTGTGGTTTTACCTGTATCTGAATGCCCCAAAAAAACATTCAAGTGACCTATGGCTGGGCCAGGTACTCCAGTTGCTTTCTGGAATACCTCACCTAAGTCAATGAATTGGTCTTTTTTATATTTAGTCTTACTACTGAATTTATCAGATAGAGCATCAATATCAAAAGTTTTCTTTTTAATTGCTGTTTTTTTAGCCATGGTTTAATTTTTAAAATGGTTGTTCATCATCATCGTTAGATGATTCTGTTTTTTTAGGTTCTTCTTTCTTAGGTTCTTCTTTAGGTGTTGATTTAAATGAAGACTCAGATTCAGAGTCATCACCTTTAGAAACAAATTTTCCTAGATTTTTATCCCATTGTGGTGTGTCACCATCTGCAATTAGTTGTACGTAATCTAACGGTTGAGCTTTATAAACCTCTTTCCATGTTGTCATGTCTCCCATCCATTCTTTAGCTTTTGGTGACTTTGGGTCTGTTAAAATATCTACGTCTTCAGTAAGAATAGAATTAATTTTAGCGTAACCTTTATTATCACGACCAACCATTAAAGTGATATCCCTACCTTCTCTTGGGTCTGTGATGTCACCTCTTTTTGTGAATAAAGGAATAATTTTATCTAAAGCTCCTTCACCTTTGTAGTTGTGTGGGAATCTCCAAAATTTAACACCATCACCTTCATTGTCTCTACTAATTAATCTAGCTAAATAGAATTTTCTAGCTGAATACTGAGTAGCCAATTCTTTGTCTGTTTTATTTCCTGTTTCTTTCCAAGATTTGAAAAGTTCTTCGGAAACTTCACAGAGTGGACAATGTTCTCCATCGTTATGTTTTCTACAATAGATTTTTCTCCACTTACCACCGACCTTTACTGAGTGCCAGTGTCCCTCATCAAATGGTGTGTCACCTTCTTTCACAACAGGGTGAACACTTTCTTTAGGTGGCATAAGTCTAATAGTTAATTCACCATTATCTACACCTTCTTCTAATCTTACAGCAAAGTATTTACTGAAATCTTGTTCGTATGAACCGCCTGAACTTCCGCCAGACTTACTTTTTTCATACTGTTTAGCAATCGCATCGAGTACACTCATAATTTTACTTTTTTTTTTAATTTATAATTAATAATTTATACGTTAATAGTAATATAAATTATTCTCTTTGTAAATAAAAAATGGGATTAAAATATTAAATTCTAATCCCATTCTACACATTTTTTTTTAGTTTATGTTTTTAATTACTTTCTGGGTTAAATGAACTTTTAATTTGGTCTTCACTATAATCAGCACCTAAATCTTTAGGGTCTATAACATATTCTGTTTTGTTACCATCTTCATTATTTTCCCCTGTTGATATTCTGTAGTTTTTATCTGTTGAAGCTTTTTCTTCCCAATAATCAGATAACTTCATATTAAAAGGGTAACTATCTAATGAACGAAGTTCTAACTTTTCTTCAGGTGTTTTAATGTCTTGTTCTAGTTTACCTATTTTTGAAGCTATTGTATCCATTTTTGTTAGTTGAGCCTCTAGGTTTGACAATTTATCTGTTAAAGATTGTAAATAAGAACTGTTTTGTTGTCCAACTGTTACGGCTTGTTGTGCCATTTCTTTAGCGTCATCAGAACCTTTAACTATAGCGGTAACATCAATTTCTTCCACTTCTTCATCACTTTCTTCAGCTCCTTCTAATTCATCTGCTGCAGTAAATTCACCAGCGGTACCAAACTCATCTTCACCACCTTCTTCATCTTCAGTAGCTGCTTCATCTTCAGTAGCTGCTTCATCTTCACCACCTTCTTCAGGTGAACCTTCGTCACCAAAATCAAAATCAGTGTTTTCTTCTTCACCACCTTCTTCAGGAGCTATTTCTTCTTCACCACTTTCTTCAGGGTCTTCTTCATTTAAAGAACTCCTATATTCTTCTCTGTTAGGTGTGATTCTTTCTGTTAATTTATTCCCCTTAATCGGGTCATACCCTAATAGATTTTTAAATCTTTCTAAATCTTCTTTTAAAATATTATCACTCATTTTATTTTGTATATTCACTCAGTAGTTGACGACCATCGTTAGTGATGATTTTCTTATGTTCTCTTTGAACTAATTCATCGTTATCTTTAACTAAACACTCTTCATCTTCACAATCTTTGTTTTTATTTAAAAACTTATTTAACTTGTTATCAAGTTCTTTTTCTTTGTTTTTATCAGTGTTTTCCATAATTTCTTTTTTTTATAAATATGCTGTTATTCCATAATCTTCTTATTTAGTGGTAAAATTTCTAAATTGTTATTCCTTAAAGAAATCATAGTATTTTCATACTTAGACCAATCGATTTCATAACTACTATAATTAACATTACCTTTTGGTAAGTCATACTCTGTTTCTATTAATTTATTTAAAGCGTTAATTGTGAAAAACGTGGTACCTTTTTTATGTATTTGTACTGTTTTAGGTAGTTCTTTTCTTATGTTTATTTTTTCATCAAAATTTAAAAATAATCTATAGGTTAAAATTATTTCTTCGTTATCGATTTCAAATAAAAAAACTGATTTTTTTTTAACACCAAATTGTTTATATAATTTATATAAAAAATTTTCTAAATATTCATGGGTGGTGAATGTTGCTAATAATATTACTTTTTTTTGCATTAAAATATGGTATGAATTTTACATTGAGATTTTCCAATTCCTTTGGAATTCTTTCATATTCTTTTACTTTTAATAAACTTTTAACCTCATTTATTATGTCCCAAGACAAGAAACTTAAAAGACCTATATCTATGTGATGAATTAAATTGTCACAATAAATATATAATCTATCTGAATATAAATATCCACTACACCCATTAATGTTCTTTTTTAAGTAGTTTAAATAATCTGTTTGGTCTTTAAAATCAAGTGGGTTTATATTTTTAATTTTAATTTCTGATACAATACTTTGAATGGTTTCCTGAACAAACGATTTTATGTGTTCTTCAAAAATTTTTCTTTTTTCTCTAGGTGAAAATGTCCAATAAACATTTTTTTTTATTTTATGATTTAAAATGGTTGCTCCCATTTCTTTCGCTAAATCATAACCAACAATAATTTCAACAATACCTTCATCAAATGACATTATTTCTGTCATGTATGGTTTTATTAAATTACTGTCTTCAGTTGTGATTTTAATTAATTTCATATTAAATAATATTAAAATTATTTAAACAAGTAAACTTTTTTTTTACTTAGTGTTACCGTATTTCTTTGATTTATTCTATGGTCATTTTTGTTTTATTATTTTACCAACTTCAGTTAAAGCACACCAATGCTTAGGGGAACATGTTGGGGTAGTTGTTGTATTTTCAACAACACCTTTTCCTGTACTACTAGAACTCCCAACTATTACGTTTTTGTTAGGTACACCTAGTTTTACGGCCTCCTTTACTGATTTAGTAGTGTCACTACTTTTTGCGTATGGTTCAACAATAAATAAGTTAGATAAGTTAAAACCTTTAATTTTCATTGCGGAAGAAACATCATTAGAATATCTACACCCCGCACTAAATAATACTACATTCATTGGTTTTGTGCTTTGTTCTATTTTTTTAATTAAACTTTTTGGGTCGTTGTATCTAAAAGATGATATATTGTATTGTCCGCTTTGGTTAGGGCCATTTGAGACTGTAGAAAAAAGTCCTTCTTGTAATAATTCTTGTTGTTGACTTATGTCCAAATCACCACTTCTATCATCTAACCCACCAAGTAAAAAAACATTATTACTGGTTTTACTACTTGGGCTTGATGTTGCACTGTTACAATAATCAAATACTTGTTGTGCATAACCACCTCTTTTTGTCCAAGAAACTTGTTCATTACATCTAGCACACCTTTCATATTCTTGTGCAAAATATTTCGAAGCTTCATAAGCTGATGTTTTAGTTTTTAATTTATTAAGTTTAGAACTATTTTTACTAATCCATTCTACTAGATAACCATAACTAACTTCATCGTTTGCTGGTGTTGTTGTTAAATCAACTCCAACTGAATTCGCATATGTTATAAAACTATTTTTTAATGTATAATATGTCCATTGAGCCCAACCGTATCCTTGTACACCACCTTTCGAAAAATCTGTACCATTCCACCCACCAGATTCTGTTATTAGACCTTTTCTAGTACCACTACCTTGTATTCTGTCTGGAATTAATGATGATTCTGCCATTAAATTACCTACAACACCGGCGGATTGGGCTAGGGTTAAACCTAAATCAACTTGTAGTCTTTTTGATATCTCACAACCTTTTTCAACTTCGTCTTGTTGGGTGAATTGTGATACATTTGCTGAAGTAAATTCACTTCCTACCACACCAAAAGTACCTAAGCTACCTAGTTTTTGCCCTTCAATAGCTTCTTCAGATAAAGCTAAATCTAATAAACTAACTGGGTCTTCAACTACTGGTATAGTTACTTTTGGTTGTCTTAATCCAGTAAATTCTGTCTCTACTTTATGAGCTGTTATTGTGTGTTTAACATTATTAATTAAATATGTACCCCTAAACATAGGTACATTTTCTAATTTAAAATACATTAACGGTTGTATAGACATATTACCTAAGCCTTTTACAGTACAATTATAAGCTCTAGTTAAATTAAGGTCATATATATTATTACCTTTACCAGCTTGTGAAGGTGAGTTACCTTGATTTGGGTTAGCTAATTTATCTATAACTAATAATGATTCTTGTGTTTCTTTAAAGTTTGTTTGGTCTACTTCTAATGACTGAAAATGATTTTGAGCTTCTTGTCCGTATCTAACTTTAAACACTACTAAACCAGAATCTAAATTTCCACTAATTTCTTCTGGCCATTCTGTTGGTTCTGTTATGTCAAACCCATCATCACCATATTCTGAATTAATAAGTTCACACCCACCCTCCTTATTGTTTAAATCTTTTAGTTGTCTAGAACTACCACCCATAAAAACACAATTAAATATTGGTCCAGATTGTGCTTTTTCGAACCTATCTAAAGCTGTAAACATTTTTTTCAACTCTTCACTAGGTAGACTATTAGTGTTTAATGGTATATTTGCTGGTGTTGGCCAAAAATCAAAATTATTTTTACTTAAAATATTTGTTATTACCTGATATAAAGATTCTGTAGGTCCTTTACCATTGCTGGTGCTTATTAGTTCACTTAACATATTAGGGTCTATTATTGCCTGGCCACCTATATCAGAGTTGGCCCTATTTATAAACTTAAAATGGTCAAATAAAGTTCTATCATCATCTTGCCCATAATTATTGAAAAAATACCCCTTTGTGGGTGTTTTTTGTGTACTTTTACCACTATTAGATATCCATTTATCGTAAATTGATTTGAATGACCTATATAAAGAAAGTTTAATGTCTTTATCATCTAAAGCGATATCATCTAAATCAATTTGAGCTTCATTAGCTTCTTGTTCTAATACTGCATCAATATTTTTGTTTGTTAGAATATCTAATAACCCTTGTGAATAAGATTCAAGTTCATCTTCTGAAATATAAAAATTATCAGTAAAGTCATTTTTATGTATTGCTGAAAAAACTTTCGGACTAGATGAAACAATAGAATGTTTAGCGGTATCTTTAAATAAAGATTTGTATAAACCTTCGTTAAGTTCCCTAGGGCTACCAAAAGCACCTTCAGCATTACCATCCGCTGGGTCAAATTCTCTCCTTAAAGCTAATATTCTATCTCCCATATTATTTGTTATTTGTTATGTTTGAGACCAAGTGCCGTCACCATTTTTAACCCAATTAATACCCGTTAATCCTTGTAATAAATTGGGGGTGTTTATTATTTTAGTACTCATATAACATTATTTTTTAAACTGGTTCTGTAGGTTTTGTTGAAAATAACCCTATTTGAGAACCTAAATTCTCACCTATAGAACTTGAGTTTTCTTGTTGTTCTTCTGCTGTTGGCCCAAATAAATTTTCAGGTAGATTAAGTTCCTCATTATATACGGTTTGACCTGTACGATAACTATTTTGACTAGGCCAATCTGACACTAATCTAACTTCTTTAAAACCCCTATCTTTAAGTTCATTTAATAATCTTGCCCATGGGAACTCATCCCTAACATCTTGTTTATCAGCGGATGTCCAATGGTGTGATGTAATATTTGTTATTGTTGGGTGTGCTGATTTAGCTAATAAAATAGCGTTAACGATTGAGTCCCATTGTGCTTTAGGGTTAACTTTTAGTGTTGAAGCGTCCCCATTTGACTGTGACTTGTATGGTAATATGACCTCACTTTTTTTCCATTCATCTTCCGTAAATGCGTATCCGTGTTTTTCATTATCTTGTTTATTTCTCGGGAAATTATGTACACCTTCAACAATACCAGGTACACCTAACTTTTGATGGAATTTTACACCACCCACATATGAAATACCGATAGACTTGGAATTCATACTATGACATGGGCCTTCTTTTGTATCTGGACAGCCAGCGTGAGATGATTTGTTTTTTAAAGCGTTTGTTTCAAACAACCCACCATCAATATCAATAGTAAATTGGTAACCAACAGATGTGTCTGTGCTTACGTGTAATTTAAACATTGCTGTCCAGTGTAACACAACTGTAGTTACATTTTTTGTATTAAGTGGTCCGGCTGATAAATATTTTGGCCCTTCTTTAACAGTAATACCTTCAACTGTTTTCTCACTCAATACGTAAGATTTTATTGTTTCTGGTCCACCACTAGAGTATGCTGATGATGTAATATTACTAACGGACCTATTAGTGTTAGCACCTAAGCTACCTAGTTTTTGTCCTTCAATAGATTCTTCAGCTAAAGCTAAATCTAATAAACTAACTGGGTCTACCACAAGTGGTGCTTGGACAAAGGGTTGTCTTGTGCCTTTAAAAACGGTTTCAACATTGTGTGGTGTTATTGCGTGTTTAACATTAGTTATTAAATAACTTCCCCTAAACATTGGTACATTTTCTAACTGAAAGTACATTAAAGGTTGTATTTGTAGGTTTCCAAAAGCTGTGACAGTACATGTGTACCCCCTAGTTAAATACATATCATATATATTATTACCTTTACCAGCTTGTGAAGGTGAATTACCTTGCTTTGGGTTAGCTAAAGCGTTAATAACTAATAATGATTCTTGTGTTTCTTTGAACTCTGTTTGGTCTAGTTCTATTTTTTTAAAGTGGTTTTGGGCTTCTTGTCCGTATCTAACTTTAAACGCTGTTAATCCATATCCGTCAGCATCACTAACATCTTGTGGGAACTGTGTTGGGTCATTGATGTCAAACCCATCATTACCATAATCAAAAGCTATTTCATTATCACAACTAGACCTAGGGATATCTAAAACTCTGGAGTTACCACCAATATAAACACACAAAAAAGAAGGGTTAGGTGCCACCTTACTTATTTTATCGGGGATAGCTCTAAACATATCTAATAAATCTTCTTCACCTGATAACGAATATTTAACGTAGGTTGGTAAAGGGAAAAAATCAAAATTATTTTTACTTAAAAGATTTGTTATTACCTGATATAAAGATTCTGTAGGTCCTTTACCATTGCTGGTGCTTACCAATTCACTTAACATATTAGGGTCTATTATTGCCTGGCCACCTATATCCGAAGCACCTCTGTTAACGAAACTAAAATGGTCAAATAAAGTTCTATCATCATCTTGCCCATAATTATTGAAAAAATACCCCTTTGTGGGTGTTTTTTGTGTACTTTTACCACTATTAGATATCCATTTATCATAAATGGACTTGAATGAGCGATAAAGTGATAACTTAATGTCTTTATCATCTAAAGCAATATCATCTAAATCAATTTGAGCTTCATTAGCTTCTTGTTCTAATACTGCATCAATATTTTTGTTTGTTAGAATATCTAATAACCCTTGAGCGTATGCCTCCAATTCATCTTCTGAAATATAAAAATTATCAGTAAAGTCATTTTTATGTATTGCTGAAAAAACTTTCGGTGAGGAAGATATTACGGAATGTTTAGCGGTATCTTTAAATAAAGATTTGTATAAACCTAAATTAAGTCCCCTAGGGTTACCAAATTTACCTTCAACATTACCATCCGCTGGTTCAAATTCTCTCCTTAAAGCTAATATTCTATCTGCCATATTATTTGTTATTTAAAAATACCTTGTCTATTGTATAATTTATTTAATTTTATATTATCACCCACCCCAGATACAATTAAATTACCAATAATGTAGTTAGGTTCACTATTATTAGTGTTTCCATCAATTTCTAAGTTATACCAATTATCAATAAATTCAGTTGTAATAGAACCTAATTCTTTAATAGGAACCCATTTACCTTTAAAATAGGTAGGGTGATTAGGTTCAGCAGTTATTCCATTAATCTTAATAACTTCTACCACGTTATTAATTGGGTGAACTAATTTTTTAGTAACAATTCCCTTAACAACTTTGTTGTTTCTTATAGATTTAACCCCATCACCAACTTCTACATTTTTAATCACTTTCATTTCACCATTAAACATTTCTACTAAATCGGTTGATTTAAAACAGTTACCGTGTTTACTAACACCATTGGAGGATGTCCAAGCTCCACTTGAACTGGTACTAGTGCTCGTAGGTTTAGTTGCGGCATATGTATATGTCCTTCCAAAATTATCGTCACCGGCGTAAGCTAAATACCAAAGATTACTAGACATCTGGTTATGATTAAAATAACCACCACCTTCACCGCCACCAGCTAATACTGAATCGGTACTTACCTTCCCAGCTGAAATAGCTGTGGTCCAAGACTTTTGGATAAAACCGTCAAGACCGTATTGAAATTGTGTTTTATTAAAATCCATTTTTTTCCAATCTGTCCATGAAACCCCGTCTTTACCTAAAATTAGACCATCTTTAGGGTCAAAATTTAATGGGTCTAATATACCACACCACCTATCTTTTGTTTCGTCACCGACAGCTTCGTCTATTGCCCAAGTTTCAAAATAGTCGATTAGTTGTATTTTAAAGTCTGTTGGTAAAAACATTAATTCTTTTACCTTTTCTTTTAAATTTATATATCTATTCGGTACCCTGTTAGGGGAACTACTTTCGTATCCATATTTTTTTTCTGCATCTAAAACCACAGTTACATGTAGTCCGTCTGGTTTCCATGGTTCTCTGGTTTCCGATAAATCTGTAATAACCAATGTGTGTGGGTAGTTCATATTATTAAATTTATCGTCAGGTTCTTGTTGTATTATAAACGGCATTTGGTCTTGTCTACATTGGTCAAATAATCCCTTATCTATGTTAAGACCAGTTCTAAAGCTATCGGCGGATAAAGGGTTATTAAATCTGTTTTTATCTATATCCACTGGTTGGAGAAGACTGAGGTTCCAAGCTTGTGATTTTGTCCACCCTCTATTAAGAAAAACTGGGCTTTTTATTTCATAACAAAGTAGTCCTGGATATCCCAAAGTAGAATAACTGGCACCTAGACATGACCCAATAGTCCTACCCCCTTTATTTGGTAGATTGGCACCCCCTTCAGTTTCTTGACTAACAAAAAAAGTGTAAGTATCTAACACGTTTCCTTGAAATTGGTCGTAAACCTCAGAAATTCTAAAAATTCCAGACCCACCAGAATCAGTCCATCTATCTACCCCAGAGTCATCAAACCCTAAATACCTTCTAACATATGACATATAAACATCATTATTATCGTTATCACCTTGAATTGTTGGTATGGTACCATATCTTTGTAGTGGTTTAGAAGTTGAGGTGTGGAAAAACCATACGGGGTCTCCTAGGTCATTAGATACTGCTGTAGGGGAATCAAATAAATTTCTTGATTGTTCGGCGTGGTTCCACCCTTTATATTGGTGTGTTTTTGTTAACAAGTTACTATCGTAGTCTGTGTCAAGAAGAAAACCTTCTTTAGCTCTCCATAAAATAGCACCCAATAAAAGTAACCAAGATTTAGGTGGTTCTACTACGATGTGTTGGTTTGTGAAATTACTAAAAGCTCCTTGTGCTGTAAAAACATTCCCATCAAAAGGTATGTGATGACCCGTTTTATTTTTTGCTGCCAATTCATTGTTATATGAGTTTGGCTCGTAACCAAAACTCATAACCGCTAAATAAGCTAAAGGTAAGTAATATTTTTTCCCACTTTCATCTTGTGGGGTTTTATAGTATGAATTTGCACCCCACCATGTAGCAAAATTTCTGAACCCATTTGTTAATGTGTCATCATTTTTAGGGTCACCAGTTCCCCTTGGCGGGTTTTTAACTGTTAATGGTTTCGATGATGTGCTTTCCATAAGCACAATTTCATTGTTAGTTATCCACGTATATGTGGCGTGCATGGGACATTTATATGGTGGGTAATTAGTTGTCCATAAAGGTGTTTGTACAAAAGCGTCAGCAGCACCCATACCAATTTGTGCTTGGGCTGAAATAAAATCACTAGTCATTCTAGCTGTTGAATTACCCATGTTATAACCAGTCTTTTTTACCGCAGATTTATCATTAGTTATTATGGTTCTACTTGAGCCCAAGTCCCAAATAATCCCAGAATCGTTTTTTAAATTATCTGCCTCTTCGTATGTATGATAAAAATTATACCTAAAATCTTTTATACCCATTTTTAACATACCAACATGTTTATCGATTTCAAGTTCTTTTCCTTGTCCTTGTTCCTTTATGGCTCCTTTTGTAAATTCAGCGTGCTTAAAATACACCGAATAACCTTTATTTTTATCATCCCATACTGGTTTATTAAAAATAGACCCCCAAGTAATACTTGTATCACCACCCCCCGCCGATGTCTCCACCTTATCACCCTCCGCGGTAGTATTAT